>JAESGM010000022.1_pt1:0-252500 | contig 570687 bp, 555 predicted proteins | sample 9269721 | NCBI WGS metagenome assembly JAESGM01 (sample SAMN15720920, study PRJNA650825) | algae metagenome | isolation source: Komarekiella atlantica HA4396-MV6 and co-occurring heterotrophs from... | place: USA: Theobald House, Kauai, HI | collected 2009-07-29 | reverse complement strand
GGTGAAAGGCCAATCAAACTCGGAAATAGCTGGTTCTCCGCGAAATCTATTTAGGTAGAGCCTCGAATGTATGCCTCAGGGGGTAGAGCACTGGAAGGGTGAGGGGGTCCCACAGACCTACCAAGCCTTACCAAACTCCGAATACCTGAGAGTCTTGTTCGGGAGACACACGGCGGGTGCTAACGTCCGTCGTGAAAAGGGCAACAACCCTAATCACCAGCTAAGGCCCCCAAATCGCAGTTAAGTTGGAAAGGATGTGGGGATCCTAAAACAACCAGGAGGTTGGCTTAGAAGCAGCCATCCTTTAAAGAAAGCGTAACAGCTCACTGGTCTAGGGTCCCTGCGCCGAAGATGTACCGGGGATAAAACTGCGTGCCGAAGCTGTGAGCTCGAAAGAGCGGTAGCGGAGCGTTCCCTAAGCCGTTGAAGCGGTAGCCGTGAGGCGCCGTGGAGGTATGGGAAGTGCGAATGCTGACATGAGTAACGAGAAACAGAGTGAGAGACTCTGTCGCCGAAAGTCCAAGGGTTCCTGCGTAAAGCTAATCTGCGCAGGGTAAGCCGGCCCCTAAGGCGAGGCCGAAAGGCGTAGTCGATGGGAACGAGGTTAATATTCCTCGGCCAGTGGAGTGTGACGGATGACGAAAGCGGTTTGGGCTTATTGGATTGCCCGGGCCGCCTGGTTGTTCCAGGAAATAGCCCCACATCAGACCGTACCCTAAACCGACACAGGTGGACTGGTAGAGTATACCAAGGCGCTTGAGAGAACTACGTTGAAGGAACTCGGCAAATTACCTCCGTAACTTCGGAATAAGGAGGCCTTGGCTGCGCGCAAGCGTGGTCGAGGGGCACAAGCCAGGGGGTGGCAACTGTTTACCTAAAACACAGGGCTCTGCGAAATCGTAAGATGACGTATAGGGTCTGACGCCTGCCCGGTGCCGGAAGGTTAAAAGGAGAGGTGCAAGCCTTGAATTGAAGCCCCGGTAAACGGCGGCCGTAACTATAACGGTCCTAAGGTAGCGAAATTCCTTGTCGGGTAAGTTCCGACCTGCACGAATGGCGTAATGACTTCCCCGCTGTCTCCAACGTAGACTCAGTGAAATTGAATTCCCCGTGAAGATGCGGGGTTCCCGCGGTCAGACGGAAAGACCCTATGAACCTTTACTGTAGCTTTGCATTGGCATTCGTATCTGCATGTGTAGGATAGGTGGTAGGCTATGAAGTCCGGGCGCCAGCTCGGATGGAGCCGTCCTTGAAATACCACCCTTATAGATATGGATGTCTAACCGCGACCCTTCATCGGGGTCCGGGACAATGCATGGTGGGCAGTTTGACTGGGGCGGTCGCCTCCCAAAGTGTAACGGAGGCGCGCGATGGTGGGCTCAGAACGGTCGGAAATCGTTCGTCGAGTGCAATGGCATAAGCCCGCCTGACTGTGAGACTGACAAGTCGAGCAGAGTCGAAAGACGGCCATAGTGATCCGGTGGTTCCTTGTGGAAGGGCCATCGCTCAACGGATAAAAGGTACTCTAGGGATAACAGGCTGATACCGCCCAAGAGTCCATATCGACGGCGGTGTTTGGCACCTCGATGTCGACTCATCACATCCTGGGGCTGGAGAAGGTCCCAAGGGTTCGGCTGTTCGCCGATTAAAGTGGTACGTGAGTTGGGTTCAGAACGTCGTGAGACAGTTCGGTCCCTATCTGCCGTGGGCGTAGGAATGTTGAGAGGATCTGTCCTTAGTACGAGAGGACCGGGATGGACGTACCCCTGGTGGACCTGTTGTGGCGCCAGCCGCAGTGCAGGGTAGCTATGTACGGACGGGATAACCGCTGAATGCATCTAAGCGGGAAACCCACCTCAAGACGAGCATTCCCTCGAGAGGCGTGGAAGACGACCACGTTGATAGGCCGGGTGTGTAAGCGCGGCAACGCGTTCAGCTTACCGGTACTAATCCCTCGATTGGCTTGATCGCTTTCATGACCAATGCCCGTGCATTGGGTTAAAAGACAGCTTGCTCAGACAGACATGCGTTCCGCCGACTTGGTGGCTCTTGCGCAGTGAAAAAACCCGATCCCATTCCGAACTCGGTCGTTAAGCGCTGCAGCGCCGATGGTACTATGGCTCAAGCCCTGGGAGAGTAGGTCGTTGCCAAGTCAGCCGAGCGCATGTCTTCAGGATCTCATGATGAAATTGGCTTTCGCCGCCGGATTGGCTCGTCCATGACGGCGGCGTTTGCATTTAGACGGACGCGCAAGCGTGCGTCATTGACGCGGGGTGGAGCAGCCCGGTAGCTCGTCAGGCTCATAACCTGAAGGTCGTCAGTTCAAATCTGGCCCCCGCAACCAAGTTCATGCCGCTCAAGGAGTGGCTTTCGAAAACGCCCCGATCGTCCGATCGGGGCGTTTTCGCGTTCAGGCGTCCAAATCGACCAATGCGCGTCTGCGGCCGGGGCCGATCGGGCAGGATAGCCGCAATTCCGACGATGCGGCCGGCTATCAACCACCCTCGGATCCAGACCGAACGCACGAGCGCCGACATGCAACACTGTCGCGGAGGCGCTATTGACCGCCCGGCCACGAAGCCGGACAACCGCTGCTGACACAGAACCGGAAATAGATATGTCCCTTCTCGAGGCCAAAGCACAAACCGTCATGGCGGCGCCCGTCGGCAGCAAGCTCGAATCGCTCGCGAACGTCACCGTTCTCGTCGCCGACACGGGTGAACTCGACGCGATTCGGCGGCTGCGGCCGGTCGACTGCACGACAAATCCCACGCTGCTGCTCAAGGCAGCGGCGTCCGCCGAAGGGAAACCGCTGTTCGAAGAGGCCGTCGCCTGGGGCCGCGGGCAAACGGGCGCGCCCGATTCGATCGTTGCTGCGGTCTGCGACCGCTTCACGGTCGCTCTCGGCGCCGCTCTGTCCGAGCTCGTTCCCGGCCGGGTCTCGACCGAGGTCGACGCCGACCTCTCCTTCGACCGGGACGCAACCGTGGCAAAAGCGCGCGAGCTCATCGCCGCTTACGAAGCGCGCGGGGTCGGCCGGGAGCGAATCCTGATCAAGATCGCCTCCACCTGGGAAGGCATCCAGGCGGTGCGCCAGCTCCAGCGCGAGGGCATCGACTGCAACCTGACGCTGATGTTCTCGAATGCGCAGGCCATCGCGGCCGCGCAGGCCGGCGCCTTCCTGATTTCGCCCTTCGTGGGACGGATCCTCGACTGGCACGTCAAGGCCGGCGGCGGCCCTTTCACGGCGGAGACCGATCCGGGCGTCCTCTTCGTGCGTGGCGTGCATGATCTCTACAAGGCGCAGGGCTGGCCGACGATCGTCATGGGCGCCTCGTTTCGCAACACGGGCGAGATCGAGGCGCTGGCAGGCTGCGACCGACTCACCATCTCGGCCGCCCTGCTCGATGCGCTGGCGTCCGAACCGGGCGACCTGCCGTTGAAACTTCACCCCGCAAAGGCGAAGGCCGGCTCGATCCCTGAATTGGGCGAACCGGCCTTCCGTCATCAGTTGAACGAGGACGCCATGGCGACCGAGAAGCTCTCGGAAGGCATCCGGCAATTCGTCAAGGATCTCCGCGCCTTGCGCAAGATGGCGGCGGAGAGCCTCGGCTCCTGACGAAGCGCAGGATCAGCGCTTCGCCATCAGCCCCAGCAGGATGCCGACGCCGACCAGAGCCATTGCGGCGGCTGCGGGACGGCGCCGAATCTGCGACGTCGCACCGCCCAGCGCGCGCGACGCTTCGCGCCAGAGCATGTCGGCGCTCTCGCCGGCGAAATCACGCACGTCGCTGTAGTCGGGCGCACGGCGGGACAGCCATGTGCTGGCGCCTTCGCTTGCGTCTCCCACGGACGAGGAGGCGCGCCGCGCCAGGCGCGCCAGTTCCGCGCTCAGATCGCTGATGTCGTCCTGCAACGTGCGGCGGCTGGAATGCGCGAAAAGCGCCATGGTGAGCTCCTGGGGATCGTGATCGAATGGGTGCGGTGAAAGCGATGCCGCGCGGTCCAGCCGCGCGGCCTTCTGGGGTGGAGGCTCTTCCGAGAGTGCGGCTTCAGCAGGCCACGCGCACGGGGTTGCCATACTCGTCATAGCCGCGGCACGTGCGATAGGCCCGGTAGCCGCGCGCCGGCGTCGTGGCCGCGCCGATGATGGCGCCGCCGGCCGCGCCAACGGCCGCACCGGCCAGCGCGCCGCCGGCCCGGCCCGTCGCGATGCCGCCCACGACCGCGCCCGTACCAGCGCCGATCAGGCCGCCGGCGACGGCGCGGTCCGTTGAATTGTAGGAATTACAGGCGCCGAGCGAGCCGGCAAGCAACAGGCAGGCGATTGTCTTCTTCATGGCGGTCTCTCCGGAAAGGGGCCAGCCGCAGGAAGGGCCGACGCTCGCCAAGGGAACGTCACGGCGAAGCTGAGGTTCCAGAAGGGGCCCATTTGCAGCCAAGCTTGCGCTCGGCCCCCTTGGAACCAGCCGCCCGGCTGCACATTATGGTTAAAGGGCCAGTTGCGCACGCCCGCCTGGGAGTACCGACGTGCATATTCGCTACGGCTATAGTCTTGATCTCGTACAGGACGAAGCTTCTTGCGTCACTGCTATCCTCGATGTCCATCCGGCTCAACGGGGGGACATCACGCAACCCGAGCAGATCGTGGCCAGATCGCTCTCCGTCGGCGAGATCGTCGAACTCAAGGCGATCGACAATGATGCGAACGGCAACTTGCTGCGCCGCTACGAGGTGCCTCCCGGCGGCGTGAGCATTGCGAGCGAAGGCGTCATCTTCAGCAGTGGTTTCGCCGAGAGTGGCCGGCCGACCGACCCGCCCGCCGCGACAGCCGATCTTCCGCCCGATGTCGTCCCCTTCCTGCTGCCGAGCCGGAACTGTCCCGAGGGCGAGCTGACGGAGCGGGCCTGGTCGCTCTTCCGCCACGTTCCGGCCGGCTGGGATCAGGTCCTGGCGATCTGCGATTACGTGAATGCAAAGCTCCGGGCCGCTTCGAGCGGGCTCCTGCCGTCGCGGACGGCCGGCGAGGCCTTGCAGGATGGGACGGCCTCCATGGACGATTTCGCCCATGTCGCGATCGCCTTCTGCCGTGCCCTCGACATTCCGGCCCGTTACTGCCGCGGCTATCTGCTGGGTCCCGATGGCGGGGCCAACCTCTGCGGCCATAGTTTCTGCGCCTGGTTCGAAGTCTATCTCGACCATGCCTGGTGGACGGCGGATGCCCGCGCCATCGACCTCAGGATCGGACGCATCCTGGTCGCACGCGGCGCTGACGCAGCCGACGCACCCATTCTGGCCGGGGCCTCCAGCCTGCGTCTCACGCGCCTCGAATGCTTCGCCGAACCGATCGAAGGCGCGCGCTATCCCGCCACCACGCAGGATCGCGCGGCCCACTGGCGCATGGTTAACGCCAGCACTGGCTCGTGAGGAACTTGTTCCCGCCTGCCGCGTTGCGGGATGACGGGCACTGGTTTCGGGGCGCAAAAGGGCATGGGATCGGTTCATTATCTGCTTTGCGCGGACGAAGCAGCCCTTGTTGCCTGCCTGCGTGACCTGCATCGTTTTGGTGAAAGCTTCGAGCAGACCTGTCTCGACGCTGCGGAGCGCAGCCTGGCTGGTCCCTGCGGCCCACGCGCTCGCGCGGTCGTTTCGCAAGGCCTTTTTCTCGTGCGGATCCTGATGGAGGATGGCGTGTCGCAGCGCCGGTCCGTTGCGCCCTGCACAGGGCAGGCCTGGCGCCGGTGCGATGGGACGGATATCCATCTGCTTGCCCTGATAGAAGCCGCTCAATCGAGCCGGAGCAGGCTCGACGCGCTCCTGGCGCAGGAATCGAAAGCCAGCCCTGAACTCGTTTTCGTGCTGCTGAGATTTGCTGCCCTGCTTCTCTCGGCCGGGCTGCGCCTGCCGCGCCGTGAACTCGACTCCGCTCCGCATCGGCCGACACCCTTCGACCTGACAGCGCCGCAGTGGCTCCGCCTGCAAGTCGTCTGACGCGCTGCTTCAGCGACGGTTCAGCGCGGAACAATTCAACTGCGCTCCGGGTTGTGCAGTGCCGAAGGAGAACCCGGATGAGCCGCAATCCCCAGCTTCGCATCGTCATCGTCGGTCGTGATGTGTCGATTGCCCCTCTCGAGCAGACCCTGGTCGCCGAGGGCGCCTCGAACTACATCTGCGTGCCGACGCTGGATGCCGCGGACTGGCTCATCCGCGACGGATTCGACGCCGACCTTCTGATTGTCCATCAGGCCTTGCTGCCGACGGCCTCCGATCTCATCGACCTCCGCCGCCGCTTGCCTCAGGCGATCGTGCTGCCGACTTCGGCCCGCTGCGACACGTCTGCGGTTCATGGCGCGCTGGCCTCGGCGCGTCGCCGTCGCGAGCAGGCCGCCGCCGCGCGGGTCTCCCGGCCCCGGCTCTTCCCGTCCCTGGGCCGGCGCTTCGCGATGGGCTGAAGGCTCAGGGGAGCTTCGGTCTGCCATTCGATGGAGCGATCCGGCTTTCGACCGGCGCTCCGCTAATCCGCCAGAAAGGCGCGAAGATCCGCCGCGAAGGCAGTCGGGCGCTCCACATTCGGCATGGCACCGGTGTCGTAGGGGCGTACCACCCAGTTGGGACGGTCCGCCGTCCATCCGGCCTCGCTGAAATCCGCAAAGGCCCCGCGCGTGCCGTGCCCCATGAACACCGGGAGCGTCAACGCCTCGTAGATGGTGCGGATGTCGGCGGAGAAGAGCCGGCCAGTGATGAAGGCGAGGGGCGCATGCTCGGCGCCCGGCGCCCGTGAGACCTCGACCGCGCAACGGAACAACTCCTCGTCGATCGCGCTCGAGCCGAAGGTGCGTTTCAGGAAGAAGCGGATACTGGCCGGACGCCGCAATCCGCGGAACAGCAGCGACCCGGCCTTGCTCTCGACGATCGACGTCAGCCAGCGCCGCTCGAGCGTCTCCCCGTCCTCGCGCCTGAGCCGACCCGCTCCCTTCTGGAAGCCGGTGGGCGTGATGAAGACGAGCCTCCGATAGAGGGACAGCTGGCGCACGGCGCTGCGCGCCAGGAATTCGCAGGAAAGCGAGAGTGCGACGGCGTCCAGCGGCTGCTCCGACGCTTCGCGCTGTCGGATGGCGGTACAGACTGCCTCGATGGCCGCGACGAAGCGGGGGACGTCGTAGCGGACGTCCGGCCGCGCGCTCGCGCCGAAGCCGGGCAGGTTCAGATTGTAGACGCGTCGCCCACGCCTGAGTTCGCGTGCCAGCGCGGCCATTTCGCAGGCCGATGCCGCCGCATTGATGCTGTGGATGAGAAGCACGGGCCTTCCCGCACCGCTGACCTCGCAGATGAGATCGCCGTCGATGAAGGGCACGCGCCAATGCGAGGCGTCGTCTGGCGTCGGCAGCACGGCGGACTCACGCATCGTCAGTAATCGTTGTTTTCATGGTCTTTCTCACGCACGCCCTGCTCGTGCAGGCTGTTCGAGCGCGACGGATGAGGCTTCGGCGATGGGACGGTCTGCAGGCCGGCCTCGCCATCCACCTCCATCATCGCGTCGGTGTCGTTGGTCCGCGCCTCGAAGAGATCGTCTGCCCCCGAAGGATCGGGCGGGGTCAAGGTGTTCTCGAGGTCAATGACGGCGTCGAGAATGGTCTGCGGCAGCGGCGCTTCGGTCGTGAGAATGCGCTCCACGTCTCCCCGGCTCATCACCGCGCCCTTCGCGAGGGCCGCGAGCCAGTCCTCATGCGGATGCCGCTCCGTCAATGCCGCGGCGAGGGCAGGGCCGGTCGCGGTGGCGGGATCGATCGGCAGGGATTGTGTCTTCGTTGGCATGCGGCCGTGTCCTGAGCAGGCGCTTCGAGGTGGCGCAGCGCCGATCAGGGACAACGTCGCGTCCCACACGCTGTTCCTGACGAACGGGCGCCAGTCATGCCAACTTTTCCGGTGCTGCTGCGTTTGTGACTCCGCGTTCCTTTCGTTCCAACGATGGAGACTGAACCATGTCGACCCTCTTTCGCGCTCTTTCCGCCGCCACCTGCCTCGCGGCGATCTCTGCGACGCCTTTGCTGGCCCAGTCGAGGGTGGGTGTCGGCACGCTGCAATGCGATGTCTCCGCCGGCGTGGGAATGATCATCGGCTCGACCCGCCAGCTCGATTGCGTCCTCGACCCGCTGCGGGGACCGGACCAGCGCTACATCGGCACCGTGCGCCATGCCGGACTTGATCTCGGCGTGACCGGCGGCGGTGTCATGGTGTGGTCGGTGCTGTCCAGCAACGCCCAGCCCCGCTTTCCGATGACGGGCCGCTATGTCGGCGCCCAGGCGAGCGGATCCCTCGGGGTCGGCCTCGGGGCCAATGCGCTGGTCGGCGGCAACGAGAGCAGCTTCGCCCTCCAGCCGATCTCCGTGCAGGCGCAGACCGGCGTCAACATCGCCGTCGGTGTTGCCGAGCTGACGCTTGAGCCTGTCGTGGCCGAGCGCCGTCGCATCGCGCCGGTCAAGTAAGGCCGCGAAAGAGCGTAGCTTGGGGGCGCGGGAGCGTCACCGCCTTGAATAAGTCCTGACGACACCCGACCTGCCTGTCGGGACGATAGCAAGCGGGAGCCGGACATGTCGGACGACGTCGGATTGCAGGCCAAGCCGGCGGAACCCGACCTGCGCCCTCCGCGCAGCGCTTTGCTGCTCGCCAACGCGAACAGCCGCAACGGCGGCGCGATGGATGATGCCCGTCGCGCCCTCGAGAAGGTCGGACTCACGGTCACGGCCATTCGCACCGAGAGCCGCAACGAGCTGACGCCGCTCATCGCCGAACATGGCGGAGCGGTCGACTGCATCGTGGCGGCAGGCGGTGACGGCACCATGAATGGCGTCGCCGACGGCGTGATCCAGACCGGCCTGCCTCTGGGCGTCCTGCCGATGGGCACCGCCAACGATCTGGCGCGGACGCTCGGCATTCCGACCGACCTCGATGCCGCCGCCGCGGTCATCGCCGCCGGCCGCGTCCAGCGCATCGACGTCGGCGAGGTGAACGAGCACGCCTTCTTCAATGTCGCCAGCATCGGCCTCTCGGCGGAGCTGGCCGCCGGCCTCACGCCCGAGCGCAAGCGTCGCTTCGGTCGCCTCGCCTATGCGCTCACCGCGATCAACGTGCTGGCGCAGGCGCGGCCCTTCAGCGCGACGATCGTCAACAAGGGCGGCGAGACGCGCGTGAAGACCCTGCAGATCGCCGTCGGCAACGGCCGCTACTACGGCGGCGGCATGGCGGTGGAGGAGGGGGCGGCGATCAACGACGGTGCTCTCGATCTCTACAGCCTTGAGTTGAAAAGCGTCTGGAAGCTGGCGCTGATGCTGCGCTCCTTCCGCAGCGGGTCGCACGGCCTCTGGAAGGAGGTGCGGACCGAGCGCTGCACGGCCTTCGAGATCCGCACGCGCAAGCCGCGCCCCGTCAACACGGACGGCGACCTGATCACCTTCACGCCCGCGCGCTTCATCGTGAAGCCGGGCGCCGTCGGCGTTTACGTGCCCTGAGACGCACGTTCAGACGCACCTTCGCGAACCGAGGCGTCGGATTTCGGCAGGTCCGATAAGCTTGATCAGTACGTCCCGAACCGGCGCTTAAGGTCGTCCGGTGCTGCGTCATGCCCAACGGGACGCGACGGTTTAACCACGTAAGGCGGCAGTAAAAAGCCCCCATTGTCAACTTCCGCGAGCAAAACCATACTTCTGGTTGTTAGCAAAATCTTAACCGTGTGGGTGCGTTCGTGGCCACGTCGAGTTCGGTTCAGTCCATCTTCGAAGCGATCCTCCAGCGGCCGGCGGATCCGGGCGAGATCCTTGCCTTCCTCGATGGAGACGTATCCGACATCGCGGTCGCGCAGGCTGTCGCAGCGTCGCCGGCGGCCCTTGCGGAGCCGGCCACCGTCATCCGGCTCTACGAGGCGGTCTTCGGCCGCAAGCCCGATGTGAAGGGCTTCGACTACTGGGTCGATCGCCTGACCAGCGAGCCGGGCTTCACCCTCTACAAGATGGCGGAGCATTTCGTCGCCTCGAAGGAATTCGCCGACCGTTACGGCGTGACGAGCCTCGACGGCGCTGGCGCGCGGCAGGCCCTGATCGAGGCGATCTACAAGAACGTGCTCGCCCGCGCGCCCGATGCCGAGGGCCTGAAGTTCTGGCTGGGCACGGACTATACGCCGGCCCAACTGCTCGTGCTCTTCTCGCAGAGCAAGGAGTTCATCGATCGCGCCGCGCCCGAGATCCAGCGCTTTTTCATCGACATCGTGATCGATGGCGGCAACGATCCGTCCAGCTCGGATGGGGATGATTACCTCGGGTCGATCTTCGACAGGCCGGCCCCGCCCCCGACCGTGGAGTCGGGGCCGACCAACGCGCCCCCCGTCGCGACGGGGCTTTCGGTCGAGACGTCCGAGGACAGTCCTTTCGAGGGCAAGGTTCCGGCGGCGGTCGATGCCGAGAAGGATCCCGTCACCTACAAGCTCGTGGGCAAGGCGCCTGACGGCCTCACGTTGAATGCGAACGGGGTGTTCATCTATCAGCCGACGGCGGCGGATCAGGCGCTCGGCGTCGGGCAGAGCCGCAAGGTGACCTTCGACTACGTGGCGAACGACGGGAGGTCGGACTCGGCCCCGGCGACGGTGACGATCACGGTCAAGGGGGAGAACGATGCCCCGAAAGCGCCGGGGACCAACAGCGTCACGACCGTGAAGGACACGGCCTCGTCTCCGATCTCGATCGGAGCCAGCGACATCGACGGCGACACGCTCTCCTATGCGCTGAAGAAGGGAGCCGCGCCGGCCAAGGGTGACGTCACCTTCAGCGGCGGCGGCTTCGTCTACACGCCAAACGCCGGCGCCAAGGGGGCGGACAGCTTCACGATCGTCATCAGCGACGGCCAGGGCGGTTCAGTCGAGCAGACGGTCTCCGTCGCCATCAAGCAGACGCTGCAGACCATCGACCTCGCGAGCCTCGGCGACCTCGGCTTCCGCATCGACGGAGCGAAGAGCCTCGATTTATCCGGCCTATCCGTTGCGTCGGCGGGCGACGTCAATGGCGACGGCACCATGGACCTGATCGTCGGAGCCGCGGGAGCCGATCCGTCCGGGCGCGACCGGGCCGGCTCGTCCTATGTCATTTTCGGCTCGAAGGGCGCGAGCGGCAACATTGACCTCGGCAGCCTCGGCGAGCGCGGCTTCCGCATCGACGGCGCCAGGGACGCTGATGTATCAGGCGTCTCCGTCGCGTCGGCCGGCGACGTCAACGGCGACGGTCTGACCGACCTGATCGTCGGCGCTTATGGAGCCGATCCGTCCGGGCGCGACGCGGCCGGCTCGTCCTACGTGATCTTCGGCTCGAAGGGCGCGAGCGGCGACATCGACCTCGCCAACCTCGGCGACCGCGGCTTCCGCATCGACGGCGCCAGGGACAACGATGTTTCAGGCAGCGCGGTCGCGCCGGCCGGCGACATCAACGGCGACGGTCTCGCCGACCTGATCATCGGCGCCTACGCAGCCAGTCCATCCGAGCGCAACTCTGCCGGCTCATCCTATGTCATCTTCGGCTCGAAGGGCGCGAGCGGTCCCATCGATCTCGGGAGCCTCGGAAACCGCGGCTTCCGCATCGACGGCGCCAAGGCTATTGATCAGTCAGGCCGCTCCGTCGCGTCGGCCGGCGACGTCAACGGCGACGGCATCGCTGACCTGATCATCGGCGCCAATACGGCCGATCCTTCGGGTCGCGACAACGCCGGCTCGTCCTACGTGATCTTCGGCTCGAAGGCCGCCGGCAGCGACATCGACCTCGCCAACCTCGGCAACCGCGGCTTCCGCATCGACGGCGCCAAGGCTATTGATCAGTTGGGCGCATCGGTCGCGCCGGCCGGCGACGTCAACGGCGACGGTCTCGCCGACCTGATCGTCGGCGCCATTTCAGCCGATCCCTTCGGGCGTGACGCCGCCGGCTCGTCCTACGTAATCTTCGGCTCGAAGAGCGCCGGCGGCGACATCGACGTCGCCAAACTCGGCGACCGAGGCTTCCGCATCGACGGCGCTCAGGCCATCGATCTGTTGGGCTTCTCCGTCGCGTCGGCCGGCGACGTCAACGGCGATGGCCTCGCCGACCTGATCGTCAGCGCCTACTTGGCCGATCCTTCCGGGCGTGACGGCGCCGGCTCGACATACGTGATCTTCGGCGCGAAGAGCGCCGGCGGCGACATCGATCTCGCCAACCTCGGCAACCGCGGCTTCCGCATCGACGGTGCGAAGTCCGGAGATCAGGCGGGCTTTTCCGTCGCGTCGGCCGGCGACGTCAACGGCGACGGTTTCGCTGACCTGATCGTGGGCGCCAATGCGGCCGATCCTTCGGGTCGCGACAACGCCGGCTCGTCCTACGTGATCTTCGGCGCCGACTATCTCCTCTCCTGATCGGCAGGCCAGACTCGGCGGCGCTCGCGCGCCGCGAGGCTGCGCAGGATCGTCGAGGCTGGGCCTGTTCCGGAGAAGCTGCGCCGCGTCCCGGGATCCGGCCGTGACCCTCACCAGCCGAGGAAGGCCCAGAGCGCGGACGCCATCTGCGCCCCGAAGAAGAACAGGATCACGAACCAGATCGCGGCCAGGACGGCGAGCACGAGGCCGAGCAGGATGGCCGCGCCGTCGCGCAGCATGAGCCCGAGCGCCAGGCAGATCAGGCTCGCCGCCGGCGGCACGTTTCCGAGCGGCACCGGCAGCGCCACCGCCAGACCCATCAGCAGGAGCGGCGCGCCAAGCGCCATGCGGCCGGCGATCCCCGTCAGTGGCAGCATGCGTCGCGGCTTCAGCCAATGCTCCACGCGGCCGAAGAGAGGCGCGCCGCGCTCCAGCATGGTGGTGACGGACGCCTTGGGCAGCGGCCGCCGCCGCACGAACTCGGGCAGCCAGAGCCGCCGCGCGCCGAACATCAACTGCGCCGCCACGAATGCGATGAGCGAGCCGAAGATCATCCCGAACGGGCCGGGAATGGGGATCAGGGCCGGCAGAGTCAGCAGCAGGATGGTCATGCCGATGCCGGCCTGACCGAGTCCGTCGACGAGATCTCCCAGCACGATCGTGTCGGAGCCCTGCGCCTCGATGCGCCGGCCGAGCGCCGTCAATTGTACCGAGACCGTGCCGGTCTGCATCATCCGATCCTCTTGCGAGAACGCCTACGAAGCGACGGAGATGCGGTTGCGGGTTGCGCGGTTCAAGGGCGCGCGGCTTGCTGGCCGGCTTCGCCCTGCGAGAGCGCGCGGACGATGGCCCGCTCCAGCGCATGGGTTTCGTAGGGCTTCTGCAGGGTCGGAGCGCCCTCGTAGCGGCCGGAGGTCACATGCGCGCCATAACCCGTCGAGAAGACGAAGGGCACGCCGCGTTCCGTCAGCACGTCGGCCACGGGAAAGGTTTCCCGCCCATCCAGATTCACGTCCAGCATCGCCAGATCGAGGTCGAGCGTGCGCGCCTTCTCGACCGCCGCCTCGAGCCGCGCCGCCGTCGCGACGATCTCGCAGCCGAGTTCCGACAGCATGTCCTCGACCATCATGGCGATGATCGCGTCGTCCTCGACGATGAGCACTCTCGCGCCGTGAAGCTTCGTCATCGGCTGCCCTCTCTCAGGCTCCGGGTTTTCCACAGGCGTCAGGGCGCGTCAATGGCGATGGCGATCGCGCAGGTCAGCCCCTCGGGCTCGTGATAGATGCCGATCGTGCCGCCGAGGTCGTCCTCGATGCTGCGCCGGAGCAGCCGCGTCCCGAAGCCGGAAGGCCCGCCGCCCGGACCCGGCGCCGGTCCGCCCGTCTCGCGCCAGCGCAGTTCGAGCCGGCCGTCGGTCACGGACCAGGCGATCAGGATGCGTCCCGTGTCGCGCGTCAGCGCGCCATACTTCAGCGCGTTGGTGCAGAGTTCGTGCAGCCCCAGCGACAGGGCGAGGGCGACCTTGGGCGACACGCGAAGGTCGGGTCCGCTGATGGTGAAGAGGCGGGCGTCCTCCCGCTCGAACGGCTTGACCGCCTGCCGGACGACATCCTGCAGGTTGGCGCCCGACCAGCTCTCCTCGGTCAGGATGTTGTGGGCGCGCGACAGCGCCATCAGCCTCTCCACCAGCGCATCCCGCGCCTCGCGCAAGGTCCGGTCGCCACGCAGCGTCTGCATCGCCATGGATTGCACGGCAGTCAGCGTGTTCTTCACCCGGTGGTTGAGTTCATTGAGAAGCAGTTCGCGCGTCCGCTCCGCCTGCTTGCGCTCGGTGATTTCCCAGATCAGCACCAGGAGCTTGCCGTTGTCGGCTTCCGGGAGCCGCATCACTTCGCCTTCCCACCAGCGGCCGTGGGCGGCCGTGTCGGAGGGCGTCTGGTAGTTCCTGACCTGCCAGGGCTCGCCGCTCGACAGGACAAGGCGCATCCGCTCCTCGGCGCCGGCGAGCGCCGCAACCTTGAAGGAGTCGCGGTAGGGACGGCCGACGATCGGGACGCCGGGGCCCAGGATCGCCTGGAAGGCCGGGTTCACGAGCTCGACCACGAGGTCGGGCCCGACGAGCACGGCGATGCCGATCGGCGCGTGACGGACGATCCCCTCGAGGAATTCGCGCTGCGCGCTCTGCGCCGCGAGCAACTGCTCCCGCTCGGCGGCGGCGGCCTTGCGGTCGGTGATGTCGTTGCTGACGATCGCCACCTGATCGACGGCGCCCGGCATCCGGGTCGCATGGATCTCGAACCAGCGGCCATTGCTGCGCAGCTGGTACTCGAAGTGCGCCGGCGTTCCATCGCGCGCCACGCCGTCGTAGATCGGCATCCACCAGAGCGACTCCGGCTCCAGCACCTCGCTCCGCATCCGCCCGGCCACGCCGACCAGTCCCGTGGCGCGTTCGAAGGCGCTGTTGGCGAGCAGGAACCGGTAGTCGACGGCCTGGCCTTCGGCGTCGCGGACGAGTTCGACGACGAAAAAGCCCTCGTCCATCGACCGGAAGAGGTTCTCGAAGCGGGCCTTCGAGGCGGCGAGATCCGCCTCGCGGCTGCGCAGTTCCGCGCCGGCCTCCGCAAGCGCCTTGGCGACGGCGTCCACCTCACGGGTGGCGCGCAGCGGCCGCGAGATCGCTTCGCCGCGCAGGAGCTGTCCGCCGGCCTGCTCCAGCGCCAGGATGGGCGCGCTGATGCGCCGCGCCAGGAGCCAGGCTCCGCCGATGGCCAGCAGCACGAGCAGCACGGATCCGAAGGTGAGCAGGCCGAGCGCCGTCCGCAGGCCGGTGCGGTACTGCTCGAGCGTCACGCCGGACGCGACGATCCAGCCGAAGGATGTCCGGGCGAAGGCTGCGACCGACGGCGTACCGTCGACCGCGTTGAAGCGGACGAACCCGCGGTCGGCTTGCCGCGCGGCCGCGAGGATCGGCTCGGGCGCCCGCGCTCCCGGCGTGTCCGGGTTGCGTGTGCGCGTCACGACCGTGCCGCCACGGTCGATCGCGGCCATGCGCCAGAAATCGTCGGATTCGTCGCGCAGCACGCCGCGCAGCCGTTCGACATGGAGCGCGATGCTGAGCAGATAGACGATCTGTCCGTCCCGCCGCACAGGCACAACGACCGCCGTCTGCGAGGTGCGGCCGACGATGCCGACAAAATGGTCGGCCACCGCCGGCTTGCCTGTGCGCAGCACTTCCTGATCGTAGGCCGCGAGGCTGCTGCGGTTCGGCGGCGCCTCTCCCCAGGGAAGAAGGCTGTTGACGAGCTGGCGGCTGTCGAGATCGCGCAGCGTGATCTGGCTGTCGCGCTCCGCCACGACGGCCGCCTTCGCCTGCCGATCGAACGTCTGCAGGTCGCCTGCCTGCAGGGCCGGCGATGTGGCCAGCACCTCCGCCGTCGCGATCACGCCCTGGATCTCGCGCTCGATCGCCAACGCCCCGGCGCGCGCGGTCGCCAGGCCGTCGCGCTCGAAGCGCGACTCCTCGACCCTGTAGAGACCGTAGCCCAGAGCAGCGGCCAGACCCACGATGGGGATGACCAGGGACAGCGTCAGCGCCGTCAGGAGACTGGATGTCCTGGGACCCCGTGGCCGGGAGGCGACGGAATCCCTCATGCTGCTGGAGGTGCGATCGTCAAAATGAACCCCCCGCAGCGATTCGAACGCCGGCTCTGATCACCGTTATGCCCGGTTTCGGGCAGAAACGCGCAAGGTCAAGAGTTGTTCCGGCGCCACGCAAAATTTTTGTCCTTCAGCGGCAATCGAGCTTGCCTGAAAGCGACATGGCCAATTCCTCGCAAGGCATCCGGTTTTCGGCCACAATGTGGCTGGACGCCTGGAGGATGCCGCCTGACGGCCTGGGTCGCGTTGAGCATGAGTGGACCATTCCGACGGAGAGCGGCGGATCGCAAGAATATCGTCCGGTCGGCGCTGGCCGCCTCGATCCTGCTCGGCCCCATCGCTTTCTATGCACCGGCGCTGGCGCAATGGCCCGATCCGTTCGGCCTCTGGAGCGAACGCCAGCCAGCGGCGCGGCCCGATGCGCTGCCCTATGTCGTAACGATAGCGGGCGCGGAGGGCGATGCGGCGCTGACGGCTGTCGTGCGCGACGCCTCCCTGCTGCAGCAGACCCGCGACGATCCGCCCCGCGACGGCGTCGAGCTCGCGCGCCGCGTCGAGGCCGATCTGCCGCGTCTCGTCGACGCCCTCTGGTCGCGCGGCCATTACGCCGCGACTGTAACCGTCCGTATCGGCGAGGCGGAGGCGGCGTTGGGGCGGCCCAACGAAGGCGCACTCGCGCGGGCAGCCGAGCGCAGCCGCAATGTCGCCGCCGCACCGGTCACGATCCTGCTGTCGCCCGGCCCGGTCTATCGCCTCTCGCGGCCGGAGGTCGTGGAGGCCGGCAGCCGTCGTCCCTTCGCGCCGGAGGTCCTGCCGCCCCGCACCGTTGGCCTCGAGGGCGGCGAGCCGGCGGCGACCGCAGCCGTCCTGGCCGCCGCGGCGCGGCTGTCCGACCGCTTTCGCCAGCGAGGCCATCCGTTCGTCCGGGTGTCCCGGCGGGCGCCTGTCATCGACCACCCGTCCCGCATGGTCGATCTCGGCTTCATCGTCGATCCGGGTCCGGTCGCGGACCTGGGGCAGATCACGGTCACGGGCACGCGGGCCGTCGATCCCGCGGTGGTGCGCTCCTTCATCTACGCCGAGCCCGGCCAACCCTATTCGCCCGAGGCCATCGCGGCGATCCGCCGATCGGTGTCCCGCATCGAGGCCATCGGCGCGGTGCGCGTGCGGGAAGGGCAGGCGCTCGACGCCGCGGGCGGGTTGCCGCTCGAAGTCGAGGTGACGGAGCGGTTGCCGCGCCTCGTCGGCGCCTCGGCGCGCTATTCGACGACGGATGGTCCCGCCGCGCGCGCCTACTGGGTTCATCGCAATCTCTTCGGCGGCGCCGAGAGGCTGCGGCTGGAGGCCGACCTCTTCTACACGGTGCTCGACCGCGACGGCCGGGAGCGTCGCGGCCGGCAGTTCGAATGGAAGGATCTCGGCGGGCGCGTCGCGGCCTCCTTCCTGAAGCCGGCCCTCGGCGGCACGCGCTTCGACCTCCTGGCCGACGTCGCGCTGCAGCGCGAGCGCACAGAGGGCTACGACGCCGACACGGGCCTCGCGACGCTGGCGATCCGTCGGCGCTTCACCGATGCGGCCTCCCTGCAGTTCGGTCTCGAGGGTGAGATCGGGCGCATCGAGCGCGCACCGCCGCCAACGATCCTGCTGCCCCCGGGTGCGATCGATCCCTTCGCCAGGCGCTTCTCCTACGGGCTGCTCGGCCTGCCGCTGTCCTTCACCTACGACAGCACTGACCGCCCGCTTGATCCCACCACCGGCATCCGCCTGCAGGGCTCCGCCACGCCCTTCCTCGGCTTCGGCGATGCCGCGCCCTTCTTCGGGATCGGCCGGCTGCAGGCCTCCGGCTATTGGGCGCTCGACCCGGAGGCGCGCACCATCATCGCGGCGCGCCTCGGCTTCGGCACGATCCTCGGCGCGGCGGCGAGCGACATCCCGGCGACGCGCCTCTTCTTCGCTGGCGGCGGCGGCTCGGTTCGCGGCTTCGATCACCGCAGCCTCGGCCCGCGCGATCCCTTCGGCCGCCCCGTCGGCGGCCGCAGCCTCGTCGAGGGCTCGCTGGAGGCGCGGATCCGGATCACCGACACGATCGGCCTGGTGCCCTTCGTCGATGTCGGCCAGGCCTTCGCCGGGCCCCTGCCGAGCCGTTCCGAACCCTTGCGCGTGGGCGCGGGCCTCGGGCTCCGCTACTACACGCCGATTGGCCCGATCCGCGTCGATGTGGCGGTTCCGGTCGATCGCCGGCGGGGCGAGTCGCCCTACGCCCTCTATGTCAGCATCGGACAGGCCTTCTGATGGGGCGCGCCTCCGGTTATTCCTGGCCGCGTCTCGCCGCGCTGCTGCTGGCGGCGCTGCTCTTCGCCGGCGGCGTCACGACGCTGCGCGCACAGACGTCGGCGGAGGATCAGGGCGTCCTCGCCGGCTTCCTGTCCCGCCTGCTCTCGACGCCGACCTCGCGCGTCACCATCGGCGGGGTGGAGGGCGCGCTCTCCTCCGACGCCCTGATCCGCGATGTCGCGATCGCCGACGACCAGGGCACCTTCCTCACCATCGACCGCATCAGGCTCGTCTGGCGGCGGGCGGCGCTGCTGCAGCGGCGGATCGAGGTGCAGCGGCTGGAGATCGGCCGGATCACGCTGGCGCGCCGTCCCGTCGCCCGGACCGGCGCGCCCGAGCCCGGCCCGCTGCTGCCGGAGGTGCCTCTGGCGCTCACGGTCGACGCCTTCACGCTCAGCGAGCTCGTCCTCGGCGAGCCGGTGCTGGGAGGGGAGGCGCGATTGTCGGCCCGCGGATCGGCGAGCCTCGGCTCGCCGTCGCAGGGCCTGCGCGCCTCGCTGGAGGTGCGCAGACTCGACGCGCCCGGGGCGGCTGACCTGTCGCTGAGCTTCGTGCCGCAGGGAGAGCGGCTGGAAGTCAGGCTGTCGGCGGACGAGCCGGCGGGCGGCGTGCTGGCGCGCCTCGCGCAGATTCCCGGAGCGCCGCCGGTTCGGATCGACCTCTCGGGCGCCGGCGTCCTCGATGATTTCACGGCTCGGCTCGCCTTCCAGGGCGGACCGGAGGTGGACGCCAACGGAACCGCGCGCCTTGCCCGCTCCGGTGGCGAGCGGGCCCTGACGCTGGATCTCGCCGCACGGATCGCGCCGCTGCTGCCCGTCGTCGCGCAGCCGATCTTCGCCGGCGTGACGCGCCTCTCTGGCGACGTCGGCTTCGCGGACGCGGGCGGCCTGCAACTCCGCAGCCTGAGGCTGGCGGCGCCGCTGGCGGAGCTCGTCGTGACGGGCTCCCTCGCCGCCGATCGCGTCCTCGACGTCAAGGTCGCGGCGCGGGCCGTCCCGAACCGCGGCGGATCGACGGATGCCGGCCTCGGCCGGCTCGACCGTCTGGTGCTGGACGCCACGGCGCGGGGGCCTCTCGACAGGCCTCGGGTCGAAGGCGCGCTCGAACTTGCGGGCCTCGTCACGCCCGAAGGCTCGCTCGACGCCCTGACCGCGCGCTTCGCCGTGACGCCGTTCGGTCCGGCGACCACGCGCCTCGGCTTCTCCGCTGAGGCGGAGGGGCGCGGTCTGAAGCCGGCCGATCCCGGCCTCGACGCGGCGCTCGGCCGCGACCTGCGCCTGACGCTGCGCGGCGAGATGGACGATGCCGGCATCGCGCGCCTCGACGAGGCCCGCATCGCGTCGCCGACGCTGTCGCTCGCCTTCGAGGGGCGGCTGGCGCAAACCCTGGTGGATGGCCGCGCGCGCGTCGCCATCACGCGCCTCGCTGCCTTCTCCCGCCTGACGGGTCTCCCGCTGGAGGGGCGCGCGGATCTGGACGCCACGCTGGCCGGGAATCCCGCCGCCCGCGTGCTCATTGCATCGCTGACCGGCGGAGCGCAGGGGCTGAGGCTCGGCGACGCACGGCTCGAGCGGCTGCTCGGCGAGGCGCCGCGCCTCGATGGCCGCATAGCGTCGGCCGACAATGGCCTGACGATCGAAGGCCTGAGGCTTGCGGGCGCCGCCGCCGGGGCGCGGCTGGACGGCCGTCTCGGTACGGAGGACGTGGTTCTCGACGCGACGGCCGATCTCTTCGACCTGCGCGCCCTGGACCCGCGTCTGGCGGGACGCGCCAGCGCCGCCGCGCGGCTGACGGGCACACGCGCCGATCCTTCGCTGACGCTGGCGCTGTCCGCCGCCGAGGCGACGGCGCTGGGGCGTCCGGTGCGTGATCTCGCGGTCTCGCTGACCGCGACCTCCATCGCGGTCACGCCGAGGGCCCGGCTTTCGGGAAGCGGGCGCATCGGCGGCAAGCCGCTGCGGCTGGAGGCGCGCGCCGAAGCGGACGGTCCCTCCGCTGCGCGCGGCTGGCGGATCGATGAGCTGGCTGCCACGCTCGGCTCCGTGTCGCTCACGGCCGGAGGTCGCCTGACGGCGGATGGCTTCCTCGACGGCGACGCAAGGCTTGCCGCGGGCGACCTGGACGACGTCTCGCCGCTGGCGCTGACGCCGCTCGCCGGCCGCATCGAGGCCGCGATCACGGCGCGCGCAACCGCCGGCCGCCAGGATGTCGCGCTCGTCGCCAACGGCTCAGGGCTCGCCGTCGCCGGACTCCGCGCTGCCACCGTCCGCTCGGACGTCACGGCGCAGGACCTCTATGCGAGACCCGTGCTGCGCGGCGAGATCCGCGCGACCGGCATCGTGTCCGGCGGGTTCGTCCTCGATGCGGTCAGTCTCGTCGCCACGGACGGCGGCGAGGGCCAGAGCCTGGTCGTGCTCGACGGGCGTGGGGGCGGCTTTACCCTCGCGGGCGCGGCGCGCGTGCGGCCCGGCGAGCCGACCGCGATCCTGCTCGAACGGTTTCGCGCTGCGCGCGGTGGCCGCGCCATCGCGCTTACGGCGCCGGCGACGCTGCTGCTCGGCGACGGCGGCGTCCGCACGACCGGCCTCACGCTGGACCTCGCCGGGGGCCGGATCGGCGTCGCCGGAAGCGCCGGCCGGACGCTTGACCTGACGGCGACCTTCCGCGCCGTGCCGCTTGCCGCGGCCGATGTCGTGGCGCCCGGTCTCGGGGCAGCAGGCACCGCCGACGGGGAGGTCGTCCTCCAGGGATCGGCATCAGCTCCTGCCGGCCGCTTCGACCTGAACCTGCGGAACGCTAGCCTCGCCGCGACGCGGGAGGCTGGCCTGCCACCGCTCGCCGTCACCGGCCGCGGAACGCTGGCCGCGGGAACGACGAACCTCACGGCGCGCATCGCCGGCGGCCGGGTGATCGATCTCGCCGTCACCGGCTCGGTCGGCCTCGCCGCCGATCCGCGCCTGGACCTGCGGATCAACGGGACCCTGGATGCCGCGCTGGCAGGCCGCCGGCTGGAGGCGGGGCAGCGCCTCGCGGGCCGCGTCACGGTCGACGCGACGATCGGCGGCACTTCGAGGCAGCCGCGTCTCGGCGGCAGCGCGGCGATCGCCGGCGGCAGCTTCTCCGACGCACTGCGCGGCGTCGCGATCGATGGAATCGAGGGCCGGATCGTCGGTTCGGGCGAGGCGCTCCTGATCGAGCGCCTGTCCGGCCGTCCGCGCGGCGGCGGCACGCTCGCCATCACGGGGCGCATCGGCACGGACGCTGGCCGCTCCTTCCCCGCCGATCTGAGGCTCACGGCGCGCGAGGCGCGCCTCGTGGATTCAGGCCTCGCACGTCTCGTCGCCGATGCCGACGTGACGGTGACGGGGCCGCTGGCGACGGCCCCGCGCATCGCGGGCCGGCTCGCCGTCGCCTCGCTTGACGTGCGCGTGCCCGAACGATTGGGCGGCGCCTCGGAGCCGCTGCGCGACGCGCGCCATGTCGCCCCGCCGCCGCAGACGCGGGCGCGGCTGGCCCAGGCCGCGCGCTCGGCGAGGCCGGCCGGACGCCGCGCAGCGCCGCCGTTCCGCGCCACGCTCGATCTGTCGATCGATGCGCCAAGCCGCATCTTCGTGCGCGGTCGCGGCATCGACGCCGAACTCGGCGGCAGCCTTCGCCTCGGCGGCACCACGCTGGCGCCCACGGCGACGGGCGCCTTCGATCTGCGTCGCGGCCGGCTGACCATCCTGACGCAGCGGCTCGATTTCTCGCGCGGCCGGCTGACGTTCGGCGGTGCGGGCTTCATCCCCGAGCTCGACTTCGCCGCCGAGACGCGGGCAGGCGACGTCACGGCGCGCGTCCTCGTGACCGGGCCAGCGGACCAGCCCGCCTTCGCCTTTTCCTCATCTCCCGCGCTGCCCGAGGACGAGGTGCTGGCGCGGCTTCTCTTCCAGCGCGCCGCGGGCGGCCTGTCGCCGCTGCAGGCGCTGCAGCTCGCCCAAGCCGCGGCGCAGCTCTCCGGCGGCGGGCCGGACGCCTTCGAGGAGGTGCGGCGGGCGCTCGGCGTCGATGATCTCGACGTGAACTTCGCCAATGGCGGGGCGACAGTCGGCGTGTCGCGCGCCATCGGCAACCGCGCCCGGCTCAACCTGCGCGCCGGCACCCGCCCGGAGAACAGCGGGGTCGGCGTCGACATCGACCTGACGCGGCGGCTCCGGCTGCAATCCGAGATCGGCCCCGACGGTCGCGCTTCCGTCGGCGTCGGCATTGAGCAGGAATACTGAGGACGTCGGGCAGGCTGGCTTTACGCCTCGTTCGGTCCAGGGCCCTGCTCGGGCAGCGCCACCGTCTTCACCAGCGCGACGACCTCCGAGCCGACGCGCAGCCCGAGCTGGTCGACGGCGAGCCGCGTGAGGGAGGCCTGCAGCACGGCGCCGCCCGCGAGCTCGATCGCGGCGAGGGCGAAGGGGCCGTCGTCCATGCGCAGACCCGCGATCCGCCCCTTCAGCCGCGTGCGGACGCTGCTGTCTGTCCCGCCGCTGGCGATCGCCACGTTCGTGGCGCGGATCGCGATCGTCACCGTCCGACCGGGTTCGAGCTGGCCCGGCACCAGGATGTCGCCAGCCGGATGGGCCAGCATCGTCAGGCCATAGGCAGGCAGCCGCTCCTTCACGGCTGCCGACAGGATCGAGACGGCGTCGAAGCGGTCGACGCCCGGCGCGACCGCGCCAAGCACCTCGTCGGGCCGGCCGGACGCCGACACGCGCCCGGCCTCGATCAGCACCACGCGGGAAGCGAGCCGCGCCACCTCCTCGGCCGCATGGCTGACGTAGAGGATCGGGATCGCGAACTCGTCCCTGAGCCGCTCGATGAAGGGAAGGAGCTCGCGCTTGCGCGCCGCGTCGAGCGAGGCGAGCGGCTCGTCCATCAGCAGCAGGCGCGGCGAAGCGAGCAGCGCCCGGCCGATGGCGACGCGCTGCCGCTCGCCGCCGGACAGCGTGGCTGGCCCACGGTCGAGCAGATGGCCGATGCCGAGCACCTGGACGACGGCGTCGAACGACAGCTTCCTGTCGGCCCTGCGCGTGAAGAAGCGGCCGTAGCCGAGGTTGGATCGCACCGAGAGATGCGGCAGCAGCAGCGCGTCCTGGAAGACGAACCCGATGCGCCGGCGATGCGGCGGACGATGGAGGCGGGCCTCGGTGTCGGTCAGCCTCTCGCCGTCGAGGCTGATCAGCCCGCGCTCCGGCCGCTCGAGGCCCGCGACCAGGCGCAGCGCCGTCGATTTGCCGGAACCTGACGCGCCGAAGAGGGCCGTCACGCCCGGACCCGTCTCGAAGGCGGCGTCGAACGTGAAGCCGGGCCGCGTCAGGCGGCAGTCGAAATAGATCATGCCGCCTTGGCCCGCGCCGCGCGCCGCGCGATCAGCTCGGACGCGATCAGCGCGCCGAGCGCGATGACGAGGGCGACGAGCGAGAGGCGCAGCGCCCCCGCGTCCCCGCCGGGCGCCTGCGTGTAATTGTAGATCGCCGCGGGAATCGTCTGGGTCTCGCCCGGGATGTTGGAGACGAAGGTGATTGTCGCGCCGAATTCCCCGAGCGCCTTGGCGAAGCAGAGGACGGCGCCCGCCAGGATGCCGGGCAGGGCGAGCGGCAGGGTGACCGTAAGGAAGACGAGCGGCGGCGAGGCGCCGAGGGTGCCCGCCGCCTGCTCCAGACGAGCGTCGATCGCCTCGATGGCGAGGCGGATCGCGCGCACCATCAGCGGGAACCCCATGACGGCGCAGGCGAGAGCGGCGCCCGTCCAGCGGAACGAGAAGACGATGCCGAAGCTCTGCTCCAGCCAGGCGCCGATGGGTCCCCGCCGGCCGAACAGCAGCAGCAGCGCATAGCCCGTCACCACGGGCGGCAGCACGAGCGGCAGGTGCACGAGCCCGTCGAGCAGCATCTTGCCGGGAAAGCGCCCACGGGCCAGCAGCAGCGCGACCGCCACGCCAAGGGGCAGGCTCGCCAGCGTCGCCACGCTGGCGACCCGGAGCGACAGCGTCACCGCTGTCCATTCCTCGGCCGAAAGGGCCAGCCAGTCCAACGCGATGCTTCCTCCGGCTCCGGGCTCGAGGGCAGACAAAAGCCGTTGCCCGCGGTTTTGTCGAGCGCCAAGCGGCGACTTTGGCGATTGACACCCGCGGCGCGCTCGTCAAATCCCTCACGATGAATCGGCACAGCGACGAAACGAAGCGCGAGGGGCGCGAGGCTTGGGGCGCGGAGCTGCGCTCCACGGCCTCGCTCGCCTGGCCGCTGATCCTGTCGAACCTCGCCCAGATCGCGATGCAGACGACCGACGTCGCGATGATGGGCTGGCTCGGCGCCGATGTGCTGGCGGCCGGCGCGCTGGGCGCGAACCTCTATTTCTTCTTCCTGATCTTCGGCATCGGACTCGTGGTGGCCGTCGCCCCCATGCTGGCCCGGGAGCTCGGCGCCAACCGCTTTGCGGTCCGGGATCTGCGCCGCACCGTCCGGCAAGGACTCTGGACGGCGGGGCTCGTCTCGATCCCCTTCTGGATCGCGCTCTGGCAGGCCGAGGCGATCATGCTCGCCCTGGGGCAGGACCCGGCGCTGGCGCGCGACGCGGCCAGCTATGTGCGGGCGCTGCAATGGAGCATCCTGCCGGCGCTCTCCTTCATCGTGCTGCGCTCCTTCATGGCGGCGCTGGAGCGGCCGGGCGCGGCGCTGGCGGTGTCGCTCGCCGCCATCGCCTTCAACGCCCTGGCCGACTGGGTCCTCATGTTCGGCAAGCTCGGCTTCCCGGCGCTCGGCATCGTCGGCGCGGGCATCGCGACGACGCTGTCGAACATCATGATGGTCGGAGGTCTGGCGCTCGTTCTGGTCACGGATCGGCGCTTCCGCCGCTACCGTCTCTTCGGCCGGCTCTGGCGTCCGGACTGGGTGCGCTTCCGCCAGCTCTGGCGGCTCGGCCTGCCGATGGCGGCGACGCTGACCTTCGAGGTCTCGATCTTCAATGCCGCCGCCTTCGCCATGGGGCTCATCTCGCCGACCGCGCTCGCCGCGCACCAGATCGCGATCCAGCTCGCCTCCGCCACCTTCATGGTGCCGATGGGCGTCGGACAGGCCGCGACGGTGCGCGCCGGCCGCGCCTTCGGCGCCGGCGATCTCGACGGCATCGGCCGCGCCGGATCGGCGGCTTTCCTGATCGGCATCGGCTTCATGGCGCTCACCGCCCTGATGTTCGTGCTGACGCCCGGTCCGCTGATCGCGATCTTCCTGGACGTCAGCCAGCCCGCCAACGCGGAGGTCGTGCGGCTCGCCGCCGCCTTCCTCGTCTGGGCGGCGATCTTCCAGCTGGTCGACGGGGCGCAGGCCGTGGGCAACGGCCTGCTCCGTGGCCTGCATGATACGCGCGTGCCCATGATCTATGCGCTGGTCGGCTATTGGGGCCTCGGCTTCCCGATGGGGCTGCTGCTCGCCTTCAAGGCCGGACTCGGCGGCGTCGGCATCTGGATGGGGCTGGCCTTCGGCCTCGCCGTCGTGGCGGTGCTGCTGCTCGTTCGCTGGCGCAGGCGCGCCGAGCTCGGCCTTCTGAAGGGCGCGGGCGAACCTAGCTGACGTCGCCCTCGCGCGTGGCCTTCAGCGCGGCCCGGATCGCGCCGGGCCCGAAGCCGCGCCGCGCGAGGCGCGCCTTGTCCCGGTCCGAAAGCTCGGCGGCCGGATCGGAGAAGGCGGCGATCCTGAGCCGCCGCGCCGCGGCCAGAACCTGCGCGGTCTCGTCGAACGCCGCCTCCGCGATCGCCGCATCGGCGATCTCCCGATTGACGCCCTTGGCCGCGAGCCTCTGGCGGGCCCCGGCGGCCGAGAGGCCCTTGCGCTGCAGTGTCCGCGTCCGCGCCGCCGCGAAGGCCGTGTCGTCGATGAGGCCGGCGCCGCGCAGGGCTGCCACCGTCTCCGCGATGAGCGCCAGCGCCTCCGCGTCCGGCGGCGCGCCGGCGCGCTTCGCCGCCTTGCGCCGGAGCACGGCGGTCAGGCCTGCTTCGGACGCCGCATAGCGCGCGAGATAGAACTGCGCCGCATTCATCAGCCAGCGCGCCGTCACGGGCTTCGGTGCGGGAGCCTTTTGCATGGCGGTACTCTAGCGGGCGCAGGCCAGAGCTTGAAGCCAACCCATTGCCGGAATCGCTTGGCTTCTTTACGCCGTGACTGCAATGACCCCTGCTGCGCCCTCGCTTCCCACGTTGACGCCGGCGCTGGCGCGCGCCTCCGAGCAGGCTGCCGTGGCGCTCGCGCGCCATGACGAGCGTCTGGCGCGCATCGATCCCGCCCTGGCGGCGGGCGCTCTCCGGCGCGCCGAGATCGCCGATGCGCAGGCCTCGGTCGGCCTCGGTGGCGGTGTCGTGACGCTGGAGGACATCGTGCTCAACGACGCCGGCATGGATTCCCGGACGCCGACGGGCGACGTGGTGCGGGCGGTGGCGCAGCTTGGCCTGCGCCGCGCCATCGAGCGGCGCGATCCGGACGACCTGCTCCAACCGGACAGCATGTCGGCGCTGCTTGGGTTGACGACGCTGCCGGCGAGAGAACGGCCGGCGGTGCGCCCCGGCTTGCCGGACTGGGACGACGAGGCCTTCGAGGACGAGCTCATCCCCGACGAGGACGAGCCGCTCGATCCCGGAGACGACGACCGGGAGACGGCCCCGTCCGCACTGCCGCCGGCCACGCTCGAAGCCGCGCTCGCCGAGGCCGATGCCCTGCTGGCGCGCACGCGCCGTCCGCTGGCGAGCTACAATGAGCCCGACGTCGATGGCGGCGCCATCGTCGCGCGCGTCCGGGACCCGCTCTACAACGAACCGGAGAGGATCGCGGCCTGGTTGCAGGCCGTCGGGGAGACGGAGGCCCTTCCGGCCGCCTGCGCCGCTGCCGTTGCGCTCGACCGCTGGCTGCTGCTGGAGCCGTCCGAACGGAGCGGCGAGGCAGGCTTCCTGCTGGCGGCCGCCTTGCTCCGCCGGCGCTCCCTGACGGTCCGGCACCTGCCGGCCCTCGCGCGCAGCTTCCGCCGCGGCCGCTTCCGCTGGAGCCCGCACCAGGACCACGAGACGCGGCTGCGCGGGCTGCTGGCCGCGATCGAGGGAGCGGCGACGCTGGGCGCCGGCGATATCGACCGCCTCTCGATCGCGCGCGAGCTGCTGTTGCGCCGCTGCGCCGGCCGGTCGAAGAATTCACGCCTGCCGGCGCTGGCCGCCCTGTTCGTCGCCTCGCCGCTGGTGACCGTGCAGATGGCCGCGAAATCCCTGTCGGTGACCCCGCAGGCCATCGAGGCGATGCTGAAGGAGCTCGGCTCCAGCCTCCCGCGCGAACTGACCGGCCGCCGGCGCTACCGGGCCTGGGGCATTCTCTGAGCCTGCTACGCAATCTCCGACTCGGGATCGCCTGGAACCGGCGTCAGGCCCGTCCGTTGAGTCGCAAAACGAGAATGCCAACGGAGTTGCATTGGAATGGCATCCCGAGAGGAGCTGCGCTCCGCCTTGCGGCGGGCGCTGAAGGCACGCGCCTTCGATCCGAAGTTCTGCCTTGATCTGGCGAAGGCGCTTCGGCTGACCAATCTCAATCCGATCGCGGACATGGATCTCGGCTGCTGGATCCAGCAGCTGCGCCAGCTCGAGCCCTCGGCGACCGCGGCGAGGCGGGCGAGGCTCGCCGCCGCGCTCGACCGGATCGGTCTCGACAGCAGTCCGATCGCCATCGCGCGGCGCGGCGCCGGCCGGCAGGCGGCGTCCGCGCGGCAGGGCTCAACTGCCTGAACGGGTGCCTTCGGCGAAGGCGGCGGCCAGCCGCCGTGCGCCTTCCGCCAGCTGCTCCTCGGAGCCCTGGGAGAAGGAGAGGCGCAGGCGGTCGGTTTCGGGGGCGCTCTCGTAGAACGGATCGCCTGGCACCACCGACACGTCATGGGCGAGCGCACGCCGCGCGAGCTCCATCGCCGTCGGGCCGCCATCCCCCGTCAGCCGCGCCCAGAGGAACATGCCGCCGGCGGGCGCGTCGAACGCGAGCGCCGGGCAGGCGGCGCCGAGCGCTTCCGAGAGAGCCTTGGCTTTGCGCGCATAGGCCTGCCGCAGCAGGGGAACGCGACTCTCCAGCCGCCCCGAGGCCAGGTAGCGCTCGCCGATCGCCTGCGAGACGATGCTCGAATGGATGTCGGCCGTGGATTTCATCAGCTTGAACGGCGCCACCAGCGCCGGCGGCAGCACGGCCCAGCCGATCCTGAGCCCGGGCGACACGGTCTTCGACAGCGACGAAACATGGATCACATGCTCGCTGGCCTCGCCGTCCGCCAGCGTCAGGATCGGCGGCGGCGCGGGGCTTTCGAACCAGAGCGCGCCGTAGGGATCATCCTCGAGGATTGTGATCCCGTTCCGGACCGCAACCTCCAGCAGCGCCCTCCGCCGCGCTTCGGTCGTCACCCGGCCGGCCGGGTTCGAGAAGGTCGGCACCAGGTAGGCGAGCTTCACCCGCCGGCCTTCCGCGGCGCAGCGCTGGGCGATCGCCTCGATCGCATCCGGCAGTGGTCCTTCCGCATCGTAGTCGATGCCGACCAGATGGGCGTCGGCCGCCCGGAAGGTCTGCAGGGCGGTGATGAAGGTCGGCCGCTCGACGATCACCACGTCGCCGGGCGACACGAGGCAGCGCGTGGCGATGTCGATCGCCTGCTGCGAGCCGCTGGTGGCGAGGATGCGCTCCGGCCCGGCCTCAATGCCCTTCTCCGCCGACAGGGCGGACAGCCGCTCGCGCAGCGCCAGCAGCCCCTCGGTCATGTTGTACTGCAGGGCGGCGCGCGTGTTGGCCCGCATCGCGCCCTCGGCCGCCAGCGCGAGCCCCTCGGCGTCGAACAGCTCCTCGGCCGGGAGCCCGCCGGCGAGCGAGATGAGGTCCGGCCGCTTCAGCGACATCTGGATCAGTTCGCGCAGCACATTGGGCGCCGCGTCGACGACGGGCGGGACAAGGCCATAGTCGGATGCGCTTCTCACGCCGGGTTCTCCAGGAAGCGGCGCGCCACGTCCCTCACCAGGGAAGGCAGGACCTCGAAGGCGTAGGGCGCGTGCAGCCGCTCCAGCGGCGTATGGAAGTCGCGTCCCCACGGCCCGATGTTGACCGTCGGGATGCGCGCGATCTCGCCGCTCCAGCGCACGCTGCTCTCCCAGGCCGGCGTGTTGCTGGCGATGAAGGGCACATCTCCCGCCTCGCTCTCGCCGAGGAAGCTCATGTCCGAGATGCCGGGAAAGAAGGACAGCATCCTGACCGATTGGCCGGAGCGCTTCGTCACGGCTGTCGCCGCCGCCTGCCCGGCCGCCCTGAGCCGCCGCGCGCCCGGCCTGTCCGAGAGATGGACGGCGGGGTAGGGCAGGGACCCGAAGCCCAGCACGAGGGCCGGGCCGCGCCGCCGCGACAGTTGCCACGCCGCCTCGGTGACGCGCCGGTTCTGCTCGGCGAGCGAGAGGCCCGCGTCGGCCGTCTCCTCGGCCACGATCTTGAGCCTTTGGGCTGCCGCGGGCCGCTGCGCCACCTCGGCCATGAGCTCGCGCGCTTCCAGCACGGCGACGGCCGGCAGGGCCTCGTCATGCGGCGCGACGAGCTGCCGCCGGTTCTGCAGGTCGCGCTCGAGGCGCCGCATCTCGTCGACGGCGAGCAGCTTGAAGCGCCGCATCGCCTCCGTCGCCTCGCGCCCCATGGACAGCGCGTTCCAGGTCGCGAAGACCGAGGCCGGCGTCGTGACGTCGTACTGGACCTTGCTGTCCTTCAGCGAGAGCAGCGTCGGCGGGATGCCCGGCTGCCCGCTGTCGGAATCGGCGAGTTCCGGCGACCATTCGAGCCGCGCCGCCAGCGCCGCCGCGATCGCGCCGGCGTTGAAGCCCTGGTACGGATGGCTGGCGTGGCTCTGCTGCCCCACGGCGAAGGCGGTGAGCAGGAGCTTGCCCACGCTGCCCTCGGCGATGGCGCGGGCCGAGGCGCCGTCGCCGTCGTCCCCGATGCAGTCGAGGTTGATGATCGCGCCGATACGCAGGCCATGCTTCGCCTCGATCAACGGAATCGCCTTCGCCAGCGCGCGGGCGCCGATCGAATTGACCTCCTCGTCGGGCACGGCCACGAACAGCAGGTTGCCCCGGCGCCGCGGCTCAGCGGCGAAGGCCTCCAGCGCCGCGATTCCGGCCGCCAGCCCCGCCTTCATGTCGAGCAGGCCGCGCCCCGGCAGGAAGTCGCCGGAGGCGAGATCGTCGCGCGCCCGCGCCTCGCCGCCGTTCGCGGGTTGCGACAGCCGCTCCATCAGCGCCGGCAGCAGCGCCTCGGGGTCGGTCGCGAGCGGCGCGAGGTCGCCGTAATCCTCGAACGACACCGTGTCGAAATGGCCGGTGAGCAGCACGGTCTCCGGCCCGTCGCCCGTCACGAGCGCGGCGCAGCAATGCCGCGTCTCGCGGCCGTCGTCCGCCGGGATCAGCCAGCTCGCGGCGCTGGCGAGCGCCGGCCGCTCCTGGATCCTCTGGAGCAGCGCGCCGGGCAGCGCCAGTTCGCCGGCCGAGCCGGTGACGGAGGCTTGCTGCGTCAGCCAGAGCGCCCAGTCGCGCGCGCTGGCGGCGCTCCCTGCGGGCCAGCCATGGGTCTGCATGTCCTTCATCGGGCTCCGGCCTGCACTGATAGGGTCTGGCGACCGGGCACCGCGGCCATGAGCTGGCGCGTGTAGGCGTCGGTCGGGTTGGCGAAGAGGGCGGCGGTCTCGGCGAGCTCCACGATCCGGCCGCGCCGCATCACGGCGACCCGGTGGCAGAGCTGCGCGGCCACGCGCAGGTCATGCGTCACGAACAGGATGGCGAGGCCGAGGCTCGCCTGCAGCTCGCGGATGAGGTCGAGGATCTGCGCCTGGACCGAGACGTCGAGGGCGGAGACCGGCTCGTCGGCGACGAGCACGTCCGGTTCCAGCGCCAGCGCCCGCGCGAGGCCGATGCGCTGGCGCTGGCCTCCGGAGAATTCATGCGGATAGCGGTCGATCGCCTGCGGCGGCAGGCCGACGCGCGAAAGGAGGTTGCGCGCCCGCTCAAGCGCCTGCGCCTTCGGCTCGCCATGCGCGATCGGACCCTGCGTGATGATGCGGCCGACGGTGTGGCGCGGATTGAGCGACGCGAACGGATCCTGGAACACCATCTGGATGCGCTTGCGCACGGGGCGGAACGCCCCCGCGCTCAGGTGCCCCACGGGCTGGCCCGCGATCCGGATGTCGCCGCCGTCGGGCTCGATCAGCCGCAGGCAGAGCCGCGCCACGGTCGACTTGCCGGAGCCCGACTCGCCGACGAGGCCGAGCGTCTCGCCGCGCCGGATGGCGAAGCTCACCTCGCGCGCGGCCGCCACCTCGCGCACCGCGCCGAACCAGCCGGAGCGCTTGCGGTAGGTCTTGCTCAGCGCCTCGACCGATAGCGCCGGTTCGCCGCCGGCCGGCAGCGGCACCGCCGCGGGCGTCAGCGAGGGAACGGCGGCGAGGAGCTTGTGCGTGTAGGGGTGCCGCGGCGACCCGAGCACCGCGGCCTTCGATCCCTGCTCGACGGCGCGGCCGTCCTGCATCACCACGATGCGGTCGGCGATGTCGGCGACGACGCCGAAGTCATGGGTGATGAACATCACGGCCGTGCCGCGCCGGCGGCGCAATCCGTCGATCAGCGCCAGGATCTGCGCCTGCGTGGTCACGTCGAGCGCCGTGGTCGGCTCGTCGGCGATCAGCAGCTTCGGCTCGAGCGCCAGCGCCATGGCGATCATCACCCGCTGCCGCTGCCCGCCGGAGAGCTCGTGCGGATAGGCGCGGGCGATGGCGGGAGGATCGGGCAGGCCGACCTCTTCGAGCAACGCCAGCACGCGCTTGCCGCGTTCGGCCGCCGACAGCACGCCATGCGCCTCGAAGGTCTCGCGGATCTGGTCCTCGATCCGCATGACCGGGTTCAGCGAGGTCATCGGCTCCTGGAAGATCATGCCGACGCCGCGGCCGCGCATCGCGCGCAGCGCCTCGGGCGAGAGCGTCAGGAGGTCCTGCCCCGCGAGGCTGATCCGCCCGGCGCTCGGACGGACGCCGGCCGGCAAGAGACCCATCACGGCATGCGCGGTGATCGACTTGCCGGATCCCGACTCGCCGACGATGCAGAGCGTCTCACCCGCGCCGATCGTCAGGCTCAGCCCCTCGACGGCGTTCGCCCGGTCGGCGCCCGGCGGCAGGGCGATCGTCAGCTCCTCGATCGCGAGGACGGGGGCGCCTGGCTCCGCCATCAGTTGCGTCCGCCCGAGAGCCGCGGATTGAGCGCGTCGTTCAGGCCCTCGCCCACGAGATTGAGCGCCAGCACTGTCAGGAAGATGGCGAAGCCCGGAAAGAAGCTGACCCACCAGGCGTCGATCAGCCGGGTGCGGCCCGCGCCCACCATGTAGCCCCAGGTCATCAGGTTGGGATCGCCGAGCCCCAGGAAGGAAAGGGAGGATTCCAGCAGGATCGCGGAGGCCACCATCAGCGACGCCATCACGATGATCGGCGCGACGGCGTTCGGCAGCACCTGTCCGAAGATGATGCGCGGCGTCGAGAGGCCGAGCGTCACGGCTGCCTGCACATACTCGCGGGTCCTCAGGCTCAGCACCTCGCCGCGCACCAGCCGCGCCACCGGCGGCCAGCTGACGATGCCGATGGCGAGCACGATGGAGGCGAGCGACGGTTGCAGGATCGCGACAATCACGATCGCGAGCGCGAAGCTCGGGATCGTCTGGAAGAACTCGGTGAAGCGCATCGCGGCGTCGTCGACCCTGCCGCCGAGATAGCCGGCGAGCGCGCCGAGCGGCACGCCGATCAGGAGCGCCACGGCGGTCGAGACCAGACCGATCAGGAGCGACACCCGCGCGCCGTGCACGAGCCCCGTCGCGATGTCGCGGCCGAGCGTGTCCGTGCCGAGCGGGAAGCGGTCCATGACCATGGGCGCGACGAAGGGCCGGCCCACCAGCCGCCAGGGCGAATTCGTGTAGTAGAAGGGCCCCGCGACCGCGACGGCCACGACGGCGATCAGCACGAGCAGCCCGATGACCGCGCCCCTGTTCGCGAGGAAGCGCCTCAGGCCGCTCTTGCGCCCGCCCGCTTTCGGCATGGCGCTGATGGCGGGACCGCTCATGCCTGCCTCGCTCATGCGGCCGCCTCGATGCGCGGATCGACGGCGCGGTAGACGATGTCCGTGAGCAGGTTGAGCAGGATCACCATGGCGGAGGAGATGAAGAACACGCCGAGCAGCACGGCATAGTCGCGCTGCGCCAGCGCCTCGAACATCAGCCGCCCGATGCCGGGCCAGGCGAAGACGGTCTCGGTCAGCACCGCGCCGCCGACGAGCTGTCCCGCCTGCAGGCCGGCCAGCGTCACCACGGGCAGCAGCGCGTTCCGCGCGACGTGGCGGCGCACGATCACGCCTTCGGCGAGACCCTTGGCCCGCGCCGTCTTGACGAAGTCGGCGCCGGCGACCTCCAGCATCGAGGCGCGCATCATCCGCGCATAGAGCGCCATGAAGAAGAGGCCGAGCGTCGTGGCCGGCAGGATCAGGTGCCAGCCGATGTCGAGCGCGCGTCGGAGGCCCGTATAGCCCGCCCCGATCGTCTCGTAGCCGACGTTCGGCAGCCAGTTGAGCTTCAGCGCGAAGAGGATCTGGCCCATCAGCGCGATCCAGAACAGCGGCGTCGCATAGAAGACGAGGGCGGCGACGGTGATGGCGCTGTCCGAGACGCGCCCGACCCGCCGCGCTGCCAGGATGCCGACGAGAAGGCCGCCGGCGAGCGAGATCGCGAAGGCCGCGCCGGTCAGGAGCAGCGTCGCCGGCAGCCGGTCGAGGATCAGCGTCGCCACGGGCTGCTGCTGCCGGTAGCTGTAGCCGAGGTCGAGGGTCAGGTAGCCCTTGAGATAGATCCAGAGCTGCTCGGCGAAAGGCCGGTCGAGCCCGAAGCGCTCGCGCAGCTGCTGCAGGAAGACCGCATCGGCGGCGCCGGCTTCCCCCGCCATCACCACGGCCGGGTCGCCGGGCGCGGCGCGGATCAGCAGGAAGTTGAGGACGGCGATGGCGAAGAGCACGATGACGCCCTTCGCGAGCCGCGCGGCGAGGAAGCGGGCGAAGGTCATGTGGTGGTCTTTATCCCTCCCCCTTGCGGGGAGGGTGGCGAGCGAAGCGAGACGGGAGGGGGTTGCGCCGCCATGTCCGGGTGTCTCGGCGCGACCCCCGCCCGACCCTGCGCTGCGCGCAGGGCCACCCTCCCCGCAAGGGGGAGGGATAAAGCGCGGCGACTCACTCCTTCCACGCTTCGCGGAAGCCGTCGTTCACGCCGATGGCCGTGGTGACGAGGTTCTTGACGTTGCAGCGGTGGATCGTCGGGAAATCCATCTCGAGGAGCCACAGCACCGGCAGTTCGTCCGCCAGGATCTTCTGCACCTGGCTGTAGAGGCCCTGGCGCGCCTGGTCCGTCGGGGCCACCGCCGCCTCGGCGAAGAGCTTGTCGACCTCGGCGTTGGAATAGCCGCCGACGTTGCCGAACGGGTTGCCCTTCACGATGTTCGACGAGACGTAGCTGCGGGCGACGCCGATCGCCGGATCGCCCAGCTGGTAGAGGAAGTTGAAGGTCAGGTCGAAGTCGAAGTTGGAGGTCCGCTGCGTCCAGCCCGGCACGTCGGTCGTCTCGATCACGAGATTGACGCCGACGTCGGCGAAGTTCTGCTTCAGCGCCTCCGCCCAGCGCGTCCAGGTCTCGCCGTAGGGCAGGCCCAGGAACTTGATTGGCTCGCCCTTGTAGCCCGACGCCTGGATCAGCTGCTTCGCCTTCGCCGGGTTGTAATCGTACTTCGGCACGTTCGCGTCGTAGAACTTCGTCTTCGACGAGATCGGCCCCGTCGGCAGCTTGCCGTAGCCAGACCAGACGACGTCCTTGCCGAACTCGCGGTCGATCGCGTGCATGAGCCCCTGGCGGAACTGCTTGTTGCCGAGGATGCCGTTGCGGTGGTTCACAGACACCCAGGCGTGGGGCGCGAACATCTCCCAGCCCTTGTTGGTCACGCAGGTGTTCGGTAGCTTCGAGAGCCGCGCCACGTCGAAGATGTCGACCGAGCCCCCGGTCAGCACGTCGACCCGGCCCGTCTCGTAGGCGACGGCGCGGGCCGCGGCGTCGGGAATGATTTGCCAGAAGATCTCGTTGAGATGCGGCCGGTCCTTCAGCCAGTAATCCTCGTTGCGCACGAGATGGATGAACGAACCCTTGCGCCATTCCTTCAGCTTGTAGGGACCCGTGCCGATCGGCGTGTTGTTGGCGGGGTTCGCCCTGTAGTCCGTCCCGTCGTAGATGTGCTTCGGGATCATCGGCGCGGAAGCGACCTCCATGCCGAGCATCATCGGGCCGAAGGGCTGCTTCAGCGTGATGCGCAGCGTCAGGTCGTCGACCTTCTCGATCTTCTCGATCTGGTTGTTGGCGATCGGCCGCCAGCGCGGGTGCACCTCGCGCAGGAACTTGTCGAGCGAGAAGACGGCGTCGTCGGCCGAGAACGGCTTGCCGTCATGCCACTTCACGCCCTCCTGCAGCTTGAAGGTGTAGACCTTCGCGTCGGGCGAGATCTCCCAGCTCTTCGCGAGCGAGGGCTGCGGATTGAGCTTCTCGTCGTAGCGGACGAGCGATTCGTAGATGTTGCCGGCCACCATGTTGGTCGGGCCGTTCTGGTTGAGGCCCTGCATCAGCATCGGCGGCTCGGGCTGCACGACGACGTTGATCGACCCGCCCTTCTTCGGCGCCTGCGCCTCAGCGGCGCCTCCCGCGAGCAGGGTCGCGGCGAGGGCGAGCGCCGCGCCGGCGCCCGTCAGCGCTCTTCTTGTCCCGTGACTCATGACGACTCTCCTCGCGCGGTTCGACCGGCCATGGGCGCAAGGTTCAACCGATGGAAAGAGAAGTCAATTCCGGGTTCACGGGAGGGACGGGCCCGTCACCGGGGCTGGTGATGGGCGCCGCCGTTGATCCGGGACCCAGCCGGCAGGCCCGGAAAGACGCCTCCGCCCGTCAGCGCCGACGGCAGCGTGAACTCCATGCCGTCCTGCCGGACGCGGTCGCAGATCAGGCGGTAGTCCGAGGTCATCTCGGTTCCCGCCGGCAGATCGACAGCCGCATGATCGTCGCCGAAGCAGGGCGCGGCCGAGATCGAGTTCGGCGTCTCCGAGTGGTTCACGTAGCGCCCGTTGTCGCCGCAGAGCACGTAGAGGCCCGTCGGTTCGTGCCAGGTCGAGTAGATGCGCAGATACTCCTGCATGTGCGGCGGCAGGGCGGCGATCTCATCCTCCGCATAGACGCGGTCCACGCGCGGATCGAAGCGCCAGAGCAGCGTGCCCGCCTTCACGGGCTCCTTCAGGAAGACGCCGAGCCCATGGATCGGGCTCTGCCTCACTTCGGTGTCGACCATCATCATCGGGATTTTTCTTCTTTGCTGAGGCCGGTCTCCGGGGGCCGGCGCGATTCAACGCGCTGTCGGCCATTTGGATGCAGTCGCCGAAGCGGAATGGTTCAGGGACCGATGAGGCCGAGCCGTTCCACGGTCTCCCATTCGCCTCCGATTTGCCGGTCGGCGATATCGAGCCGGTAGCGCATGTTCGGCACGGCGATGCGCCGGAGCCTTTCGTAGGCCGCGGCCTTCGAGCCGGCGATCGTGGGAGCGACGCCTGTCACCACCATCGTCCAGCCATAGAGGCCGGACGTCACGAGCCGTCCGCCCGGATCGCGCCCCACCTCGCCGAAATGATGATGATCGGGATCCGCGTCAGGCGGCAGGATTATGGGCAGGCCGACCGGCGCCTCGATCTCGTCGCGGGAATAGGGAAAGGGCGGTGTCGTGACCACGACGCCGGTGCAGAAGCCGGGCGCCGTCTCGAAGCGCGGCCGGTCCCGCTCGATCATGGCGGCGAAGAGTTCGCCCCAGCCCGTGCGCTGCAGCGGATGCAGGATGGCGAAGCCGGGGTAGCCGAAGCGGCAGGTGAATTCGAGCGGCCATATCCCGTCCGCGTTCACGATCGTGTTGAGGTTGACATAGCCAACGTGGCCATGGCCCCGCAGATGCGGCTCCACCAGCTTGAGCGTGCGGCGGAAGAAGGCGCCGGTGCGATCGTAGGTCACGAGCGTGCCCATCTCGCCCGTGAGCTCGCCGAGATCGCCGTTGAAGAAGCGCTTGTGCTCGAAATCGAGGCAGGCGGGCTCCAGGAAGCGCTCTCCGTCGAAATAGGCGCCGACGCCGATCTCGACGCCCTCGATGAAGCGCATCAGGATGAATTCCGTGCCAGCGTCCGCGCCCGAGAGCATGGCGCGCACGTCGGATCCGTCGCCCAGCTGGCCGATGTAATTGTCGTGCGACGAATGGCCGGGGCCGCTGAACTTCAGCACGTAGCGGCCGGGGTTGCGGGCGATGAAGCCGTCCGCCTCGGCCCCGTCGGAGAAACGCCAGACATGGCCGGCGGGAAAGCCGAGTTCCGCCAGGAGCGCCTGCGCATGCGCCCTGTCGTTCTCGAGCCTGTCCCCATGCGCGCTACCGCCGATGACATGATGGCCCTCGCGCCGGAGCGCGTCCTGCAGCGCGCCGAAGCCTTCGGACACGCTCTCGAACAGCACGATGCCGAGGTCGGGTCCCTCCTTCAGCCAGTCGAGTTCCGCCCGCCAGTCCTCCACCCGCTCGACGAGCCCCGCCAGCGTGCCCGCGGCAAGCGGCTCGCTGACCGCCACCTTGACCTCGTGACCCTCGCGCTGGAGCGCCAGATAGAGCGCGCCGAGATCGCAGGTCTCGCCGACTCCGAGGAAGCGGAGGGAGCGGCGGGCGGGCGCTGGCATGAGCTTGCTCCGGCTTGAAAAAGCAAAAGCCGGCGGAGCGATCCGCCGGCTTCGGCACTCTGGTCAGGCGATCCGCATCAGATGCGGTCGATGCCCTTCTTGACCGTGTCCTTGACCTTGCCCACGGACTGCTGGGCCTCGCCCTTGCGCTCCTGCACGACGCCCTCGGCCTCGGTGCGCGTGTCGCCGGTGGCCTTGCCGATGCCCTGCTTGATATTGCCAACGGCCTCGTTGGCGAGGCCCTTCAGCTTGTCGGTCGTGCTGCCCATAACTTGCTCCTTTGCGAACTCTGTTGAGGAAAGACAGAGGAAGAACGTACAAGCTTGGCAGCAGGTTCCATCGCAATACTTAGAACAGCCCGCTCCGGCGTCCGAAGACGAGAGATCGCGACCGCACGGCGCGCCTGGCCACGGACGAGGCGACGGCGGACGCGATGGCGAGCCCCGCGCCCGCCACCAGTCCGGCGGCGGCCAGGGGATGCATCTGCGCCTTCAGGAACAGGCTGGTACGACGCGCGGGCAGGCCAAGCGAGCTGCGCTCGGCGCCGTCCTGGCGCGCCTCGTAAAGGTTGTCCCGCATCGCGGGTCTGCCGGTCGCCCGCGACTTCTGGGCCTCGACCATGGCGGCGCTCATCGCCATGTCCATGGCGCGGGGGAACATCGTGCCGAGCTTGGCGATGAGGAAGCCGCCGAAGCCCACGGTCAGGTCCCGCCGCTTGTTCTCGCAGGCGAAGGCGATGGCTTCGGCGACGGTCTGCGGCGCATAGTGCGGCGGCGGCGTCACCGTTCCTTCGGACTCGAGCATGTTGCGCGCATGTTCGACATAGGGCGTGTCGATGGCCGAGGGCTTGATCAGCGTCACATGCACGGGCAGTCCCTGCTCCTCGACCTCCATGCGCAGCGCATCGGTGAAGCCCTTCACGGCCGCCTTCGAGGCCGAATAGGGACCCTCCGCGATCAGCGCGCGGTCGCTCAGCACGCTGCCGACGTTGATGATCGTGCCGCCGCGCACCCGCATCTCGCGCAGCGCGATCAGCGACCCCTTCACGACGCCGAAGTAATTCACGTCGAAGACGCGGCGGTGGTCTTCCGTCGGCACGTCGGCGATCCGGCCGAACATCGCGGCCGCCGCATTGTTCACCCAGCTGTCGATGCGGCCGAAGCGCTGGATGGCCTGCCGCGAGACCTCCTCGAGCGCAGCCTCGTCCGCCACGTCGGCCACGACCGCGAGACAGCCGGAACCCGGCCGGTCGAGTTCGGCCGCGAGCCGGTCAAGCGCCTCCTTGTTGCGCGCCACGATAACGAGGTCGGCGCCCCGCCGCGATAGCAGGCGCGCCGTCGCGAGGCCGATGCCGCTCGTCGCGCCGGTGATGACGACGACCTGCCGGTCGAGGGGCTTGGGCGTGAACATGGTGGTTTCCTCCGTCGGACCGCACCAGAACCGGGGCCAGGAATCTTTGTTCCGGCCCTGCGACGGATGGCCCTGCTCACTCGGCAGGCGCAGGCGCCCCGGGTGCTTCCGTCTGCGGTTGATGCTCGACGACGTCCCGCGCGAGGAAGCTGTAGGCCGTCGGGACGACGAAGAGCGTCAGCAGCGTGCCGAAGCTCATGCCGCCGACGATCACCCAGCCGATCTGCTGGCGGCTCTCCGCGCCGGCACCGCTCGCCAGCGCCAGCGGGACCGAGCCGAGCACCATCGCGCCCGTCGTCATGAGGATCGGCCGCAGCCGCAGCGCCGAAGCCTCGACCAGCGCGTCGAGCCGGGGCCGCCCCTGCTCCCGGAGCTGGTTCGTGAACTCGACGATGAGGATGCCGTGCCGCGTGATCAGGCCGATCAGCGTGACGAGGCCGATCTGGCTGTAGACGTTGAGCGTGCCGCCGGTCAGCCAGAGCGCCGCGAGCGCTCCCGCCAGCGACAGCGGCACCGAGAGCATGATTACGAAGGGATCGACGAAGCTCTCGAACTGCGCCGCCAGCACGAGATAGATGAAGAGGAGCGCCAGCACGAAGACGATCGCGAGGTTCGAGCCCGTCTGACGGAATTCGCGGGTCTGGCCGGCGTAGTCGATCTGCACCGTTGGCGGCAGCACCTCGCGCGCCGCGGCCTCCAGCGCCGCCAGCGCCTCGCCGAAGGAATAGCCGGGCGCGGGGTTCGCCGTGATCGTGGCGGATCTCAGCTGGTTGAAGCGGTTGAGCTCGCGCGGCGCGATCGTCTCCGCTGTGCTGGCGACGGCGGAAAGCTGGATGATCTGGCCGGCGGCGTTGCGCACGTAGATCGAGCGAAGCGCTTCGGGCGAGGCGCGCTCGCCGCCCGCCACCTGCACGACCACGTCGTACTGCTCGCCGTTCATCGTGAAGCGGGTGACCTGCCGTCCGCCGATCAGCGACTCCAGCGTCCGTCCGATCGTCTCGACCGACAGGCCGAGGTCGGCGACGCGCTGCCGGTCGATGTCGAAGCGGATCTGCGGCTTGTTCAGCACGAGGTCCGTGTCGAGGTTGGCGAGCGCGGGCGAGCGCGAGGCCGCCTCGATCACCCGGTCGGAATATTGCTTGAGCTGCGCATAGGGCTCCGATGTCCGGATCACGAACTCGACCGCGGATCCGAGCCGTCCCGAGGCGCCGAGCGAGGGCGGGTTGATGGCGAAGAGGCGCACGCCGGGGATCGCCGCGAGGTCGCGGTTGATCGCCGCGACGATGTCCTGCTGCTTGCGGGTCCGCTGCTCCCACGGCTTCAGCCGGCCGATCACGATCGCGCGGGTCACCTCCGGAAAGCCGACGATGGTGATGGTCGTCTGGATGTCGGGATTGGCGAGCAGGATCGGCTCGATCCGCCGCGCATATTCCGCCGTGAAGGCGAGCGTCGAACCCTCGGGCGCGACGCCCTGCGCGAAGACGATGCCCTGGTCCTCGACGGGCGACAGCTCCGAGCGCAGCTGGGTGAAGAACCAGCCGCCGGCGGCCGCCGTCGCGAGGCCCGCGACGATCACGAGCCAGCGCGCCCGCAGCGAGGCCGCGAGCATCCGCCGGTAGCCGCTGATCATCCCCTCGAAGAAGCGCTCCAGCGCCATGTAGATGCGGCCGTGCCGCTCGTGCCGGCGCAGCAGCTTGGCGCACATCATCGGCGTCAGCGTCAGCGCCACGAAGCCCGAGACGAGCACCGCGCCCGCGAGCGTCAGCGCGAACTCGATGAAGAGCCGCCCCGTGCGGCCGGTCGCGAAGGCCATCGGCGCATAGACCGCGACCAGCGTCAGCGTCATGGCGACGACGGCGAAGGCGATCTCGTTGATGCCGCGGATCGCGGCCGCTTCCGGCTCCACGCCTTCCTCGACATGGCGGAACGTGTTCTCGAGCACGACGATCGCATCGTCGACGACGAGGCCGATCGCCAGGACGAGCGAGAGCAGCGTCAGCGTGTTCACGGTGAAGCCCATGACGAGCATCAGCGCGAAGGCGCCGATGAGCGACACCGGGATCGTCACGATCGGGATCAGCGTGGCGCGCCAGTCGCGCAGGAACAGGATGATGATGAGCACGACGAGGCCGACGGCCTCGGCGATCGTGGTCCAGACCGCCTTGATCGAGCGGTCGATGAAGACCGAGCTGTCGTAGGAGATCGTGAGCCGCATCTTGGGCGGCAGGTCGTCCGACACTTCCGGCAAGAGCCGATTCAGCCCGGCCGAAACGTCGAGCGGGTTTGCCGTCGCCTGCTTGACCACGGCGAGGGTCACCGACGGCGTGCCGTTGTACCAGGCGGCCGTCCGCTCGGTCCGGGCGCCGATCTCCACCGTGGCGACGTCGCCGAGCCGCACGACGAAGCCGTTCGCCTCCTTCAGCGAGATCTGGCGGAACTGCTCCGGCGTCATCAGGCCGGTCTGCGACAGGACCGTGAACTCGCGCGCCGTGCTCTCGATGATGCCGGCCGGGATCTCGACGTTCTGCGCGCGCAGCGCCGCCTCGACATCCTGGATCGTCAGCGCATAGGCCGCGAGCCGCGAGCGGTCGATCCAGATGCGCATCGCAAAGACGCGCTCGCCCTGGATGCGCACCTCCGACACGCCGGTGACGGTCTGCAGCCGGTTCACGAGGTTGCGGCTGGCGAAGTCGGTCAGCTCCAGCGCGTTCAGGCCCTCGCCGGTCAGCGACAGATAGATCACGGGCTGCGCGTCGGCCTCCACCTTGGCGATGATCGGCTCGTCGATCTCGGTCGGCAGCCGGCCCCGCACGCGCGCCACGCGGTCGCGCACGTCGGACGCCGCGACATCGGGGTTGATGTTGGGCCGGAAGCGCACGGAGATGTTGCTGGTCTGCTGGCGGCTCGCGGAGGTCAGCGTCTCGATGCCCTCGATGCCGGCGATCGAGTCCTCCAGCACCTGCGTGATCTGCGTCTCCATGATCTCGGCGCTCGCCCCCTGGTAGGTGGTGCGGACCGAGACGACGGGCTCGTCGATGTTCGGAAACTGGCGGACGGTCAGGCGCGTGTAGGACACGAGCCCGATCAGCACGACGATCAGGCTGAGGACCGTCGACAGGACGGGGCGGCGGACGAAGAGCGCGAACATGGCTCAGCGCACCGCTTGCGTGGCGGGTGCGGCGGCCGAGGAACGGCTGGCCGGTTGGGGAGCGGGCTGGCGGGGCTCGGCGATGGTGACGGCCGCGCCGTCGCGCAGGGTCAGCTGTCCCGCCACCACAACCTGATCGCCCGCGGAGACGCCTTCGACGATCTCGACCTTGCCCTCGACCCGCCGGCCCGTCTTCACGGGAACCAGGGCCGCGCGATTGTCGCGGACCACATAGACCGCCTGCGAGGCGCCGGCCGTCCCCGCGACGAGCGCGGATTCCGGCAGCAGGATCGCATCCTCGCGCACGCCCGTCGTCAGGTTCACCCGTGCGAAGAGGCCGGGCCTCAGGGCGCCGTCCGCGTTCGGGATCGTGGCCCGCAGCCGCAACGCGCGTCCCGCCGGATCGACGACCGGATCGATGGCATAGACCTGACCCTGGAAGCGCCGCCCCGGCACTGCGTCGACCATGACGTCGACCGACTGCCCAACGCGCACCGAGGACAGGAACAGCTCCGGCACGCCGAAGTCGAGCTTCACCGGGTCGACGCCGGCGAGCGTCGCGATCGCCTGGCCCGGCTGCACGATCGTTCCGACCGAGACGCTGCGCAGGCCGACGACACCCTTGAAGGGCGCGTTGATCGTGAGCTTCTCAAGCCGTGCCGCCGAGGCCGCGAGATTGGCGCGCGCGGTCGCGAGCTGCGCCGTCGCCTGCTCGAGGTTGACCTGGGTGCCGGCGCCGCGTTGCACCAGCGTGCGGTTGCGCTCGAAGACGTCCTCCGCCAGCGCCAGGGCGGCGCGCGCCTGCTCCTGCTCGGCCCGCGCGATCGTGGCGTCGAGCTCGACGAGCACGGCGCCCTGCTCCACGGTTTCGCCCTCGGTGAAGCGAAAGGCTGTGATGCGTCCGGCAAGCTCAGGCGCGACGGAGACGGACTCGTTGGCCGCCAGCGTGCCGAGCGCCTCGACCTGGTCGGCGACCCGCCCGGTCGTCGCGGCGAAGACCTCGACGGGGACGGGCGGCCGCTCGCGGGGTTGCGCCCGCTGCGCCTGCGGCGCGGTGCCGCGCGGGGCGAGCCCGAGCATCGTCGTGAGCTGCGGCTGGAACCACCAGGCTCCGGCGGCGGCTCCCGCCAGAAGCGCGAGGGCGATGACGGCGGTCCTCCGCATGCGTCGGGCTCCATGGGCAAAGGGCTGGGAAAGCGGCATCGGGGTGAGGTCCCTGCAGGCCGCGCCTGTGGAACGCCTTCGACCTGGGCTGGTTCCCCGCACTGTCGGCTCGCCGACAATGCGGAGGATGAAGAGCCCGGTGTTTAGCCCTTGCCGTCCTTCGCTTTGGCCAGCGCCTGTTTCTTGCGCTCAGCCCACTCCTTGCCCGCATCCCCGCCCCAGAGCAGCCAGGCGACGTAGCCGGCTGAAGGGTTGCTGTCGTCGCCGAAATTGGCTGCCCGCTTGTCCACCTTGTGGCGGGCGAAGTAGCTCGCCATGCGCTTGACGATGTCGGGGCTCACCGGCTTCCGTGACGCGAGCTGCCGGGCCCGGCCGACGCCGACGGACGTGCCGCCGCGGCCGAAGTCGGCGCGCAGGCGCAGGCCCTTCTCGGCATTGTCCGCGATCGCCTTGGTCGGCGTGAGATCTATGTCGGGGTCGGCCATGCTGGTTCTCCGCTGCTTCTGGACCCTGCAACAGGACCTCCACCCCTCCGGTTCCAATCCGTTGCGGGTTTGCGGAGAACCACGGCCGCCCTGCGCCGTTGAGGCCCGTCCTTCGCAGCGGGAGCAGGTCACATGCAAGCAATAGCAGGCTGGGTTGCGCCCGCCGCGACGATGATCGCGGCCATGATGACAGCGGCCAATCTGGGCGCGCGCGTGACGGGCTGGGGCTTCGTGGTGTTCTGTGTCGGCTCCGTTGCGTGGCTCGTGGTCGCGCTGGGCACGGGCCAGCAGAACCTGCTCCTCACCAACGCCTTCCTGCTGGTCGTGAACATCGTCGGCGTCTGGCGCTGGCTCGGGCGGCAGGCGCGCTACGAGGACGGAGGCCGCGCCGCCGCCCGCCGCAGCGCGCGGGCGCCTGTTCCCTCGCTCTTCTCGGCCGCCGGGCTCGCCGGCCTTCCGGTGACGGGCGCCGACGGCGAGAAGCTCGGCGCCGTCGTCGACGCCATGCTGCGCTGCGGTCGCAACGACATCGCCTATGTCGTGGTGAGCGACGGCGGATCGGCGGGCCTGGGCGAGACGCTGCGCGCCCTTGCGCCGGCTCTCCTCACCATCGGCGAGGAGGATGTCCGCGTGGACCTGGATCGCGCGGCCTTCGAGCGGCTTCCCGCCATCGCGCCGGACCGCTGGCCGGAGAAGCTCCCGGCCTGATGCGCCGGCGATGGCCTCACTCGTCGGGCTCGAGCACGTGCGCGGTGGGGCAGTTCAGCCGCCAGGAGAGCCCGCTGCTGGCGTAGTCGAGATCGACCTCGCCGTTGATGCTGACGCGCACCATAGAGAGGATGACGGCGCTGCCGAAACCCTTGCGCTTGGGCTCCAGCACGGCGGGACCGCCGCTCTCCTTCCATGTCATGGTGAAGCGGGGCTCGGTCCCGGTCTCGTCCAGTGACCAGGCGATCGCGACCCGTCCTTCCGGCACGGAGAGCGCGCCATGGCTCACGGCGTTGGAGGCGAGCTCATGGAGCGCCATGCCGATCGCCTGGGCCGCAGAGGAGGTCAGCTTGAGCGGCGGTCCCTCGATCGTCAGGCGCGACCCGCCCGATTCCACGAAGGGCGCCGTCTGGCCGAGCACGAGGTCCCTCAGGCCGACGCCGCGCCATTCGCTGTCCACCAGCAGGCGCTGGTTCACGGCGAGTGACTGGATGCGGCCCCGGAAGGCGGTCAGGAAATCGTCCGGCCGCGTCGCCGCCGTCTGGCGCGCGATGCCCTGGACCACGCCGAGCAGGTTGTTGGCCCGGTGGTTGACCTCGCGCATGAGCAGCGTGATCTGCTCCTCGCGCTGCTTCCGCTCCGTGATGTCCTGGGCAATGCCATAGGCCTTCACGGGCTTGCCCGCGCCGTCATGGTCGATCGTGCCCGCCACGCTCAGCCACACCACCCGGCCGTCGGCGCGCCTGAGCTTGAGGTCGTGGGAGAAGGGGCCGCCCCGGCTCACGATCTCTCCGGCGGCCTGCCGCGCGTCGAGCCGGCTTTCGGCCGCCACCATGGCGATCGCCTCGTCCGGGCTTGGGGCTTCGCCCTCCAGCGACAGGCCTGCGATCTCCCTGAGGTCGGCGGACCAGACCGAGCCCGCGGCGCCGTCCGTCCACTCCCAGCTGCCGGCGCGGGCGCCCTTGAGCGCCAGCTGCAGCCGCTCCTGGCTGCGCCGCAGCGCCTCCTCGATGTTCTTCCGCTCGGTGATGTCGTTGGCGACTCCCATCGTCTGCCAGGGACGACCCGCCTCGTCGCGCTGGTAGATGAGGTCGCGGCTGAAAAGCCAGCGGTAGCTCCCGTCCTTGTGGCGCAGCCGATACTCGATCACCGCCGTCTCGCCGTCGTCGAGGCCCTCGAGCGACGCGTGATGTTGCCGAACGCGCGGCAGATCGTCGGGATGGATGAGCTCTCCCATCACGTCGGAGCGAAGCGCGGTCAGCTCCTCCGGGCTGTAGCCGATCGCCTCGGCGCTGCCCCGGTTCATGAACAGATTGCGGCCTGCCCGGAGATCATAGACGTACAGCACGCCCGGAAAGACGTTCATGATCTCGTTGACGAGCCGGTTGCTCTCGAAGCTGGCGATTTCCGCCTCCTTGCGGTCCGTCACGTCGCGGTGAGTGCCGAAGAGGCTGATCGCCTTTCCCGACGCGTCACGCTCGATCTCGACGAGCACCTTCATCCAGCGAACCGCACCGTCGTTGGCCCGGATGATGCGGTACTCGGTTTCGTATTCCGTGCCATCGCCATCAATCGCAGTGAGGAAGCCTTGTTCCGCACGCTTGCGGTCTTCGGGATGCACCCGGCTCACCCAGGCGTCATGTGGCTCGTTGACCGATTCCGGTCCCAGCCCGTGCAGCGCCAGATATTCCGGCGAGCGATGATTCAGGAATTGCCCGTCGACCATGTAGACTTCGTAGCTGCCGAGCCGGCTGAGCCTCTGCGCCCGGCTGAGCTCCGCTTCCCGCAGGCGCAGCTGCGCCTCGGCGCTGCGCGGCTGGATCGGGCCCACTGCCTGGCGGAGCCCTCTCCGTATCTGCTCGCGCTCGTCGTCGGTCATGCCTGTCGGCCGTCTGGGCCACCTCTGCGAGCGAAACTGGCGTGAGGAATCGCTCGTGTCGAGGCTGGGAAATATTTTGTTTTTGCAGGGGAACCGCTCGCGCCCTGGCGAGTTCTCACCCTTTGCTCCCTGTGTTGGGATCGGCCCCGCCTTAACATTTCTTTACGATTCAGCCGGATCGCTAGAAACCGAAGGGTTAGAAGTTCGTTATCAGGCGGACAGGACTTCCACAAGAAGTTTCTGGAACGAACATTCGCCGCAGGAGCATCGCTATGACCACGACGACCATGCTGCTTGCCGCCGCGATTCTGGCGCAGCCACTGATGGTATTTGCCCTTCTGGTGCAGAAGGCCGCATCGAACAGCCGCTAATACTCTTCTCTTCCATTATTGCGTATACCTCCCCACTGGGGCTGCTTCGGCAGCCCCTTTTTTTTTCATTGGCCTCGGAAACCGGGCGGCCGGAACCTTGGCCGTTCGCTCACGTTTGCCGCTCTGGACCGCCACGGCGGAGGCCCTTCCTGCCCTGGAGCCAGACCCCATGAGACTCTTCGCCTGCTCGCATTGCGCGAACATCGTGCATTTCGAGAATCGGGCCTGCGAATCCTGCGGCTGGGATCTTGGCTATCAGCCCTGGGCGAACGCCATGCTGGCGCTGCCGAAATCGCAGGAAGGGGAGGGGAGCGGCCCGCGGCTTTGCGCGAATGCCGCCGAGGGCGCCTGCAACTGGCTGGTCGAGCCGGGCAGCGACGAGACCTTCTGCCGCGCCTGCCGGCACAATGGCGTCATCCCCGACCTCTCGATCGCGGGAAACCATGCGAACTGGCTGCGCCTGGAGGAGGCGAAGCGGCGCATGGTCTATTCGCTGCTGCGCTGGCGCCTGCCGCTCCCGACGCGGCGCGATGAGCCCGAGCGCGGCCTCATCTTCGAATTCCTGGCCGATCCCGGCGGCGACGCGCCGCATGTGATGACGGGGCACGACAATGGGCTCATCACCATCGCTCTCTCGGAAGCGGACGATGTCGAGCGCGAGCGCCGCCGCACCGCGATGGACGAGCCCTACCGCACGTTGCTCGGCCATTTCCGGCACGAGATCGGCCATTTCTACTGGGACCTGCTCGTCAAGGAGTCGGACCGGCTCGACGATTGCCGCGCCCTGTTCGGCGATGACCGGCTCGACTATGGCGAGGCGCTGAAGCGGCACCATGCCGAGGGCGCGCCGCCCGATTGGCGCGGCAGTTTCGTGTCGGCCTATGCGACCACGCATCCATGGGAGGACTTCGCCGAAACCTGGGCGCATTGCATGCATATCGTCGATACGCTCGAGACCGCCGCCGCCTTCGGCATCAGCCTCCGGCCCCGCATCGCGGGCGGCGAGACTCTCGCGGCCGACCTGCCCTTCGATCCCTACCACGCCGACAGCTTCGACCGCATTCTCGGCGCCTGGCTGCCGGTCGTCATCGCGGCGAATGCCATCAACCGGTCGATGGGGGCCGGCGACGTCTATCCATTCGTCGTCACGCCCGCCGTGGCGGCGAAGCTTTCCTTCGTGCACGACCTGATCCGGCGCGCGGGCAGCGGCGGCTGACCTCAAACGAAACGGCTTGAGGCGCCGGAAGACAGGCTTCCGACGCCCCGAGGCTGAGATGCATCGGCGCGCTCGCCAGCCCCGTCAGGCGAAGCTGTAGTTCAGGATTCCAAGATCCTTCAGGTTGACGTCGACGAGCAGGATCGAGCTGCCCGCGCCCGTCCGGATCAGCACGCCGAGGTCGTCGCCGACCGCCGCCGCCACCACCTGCTCGACCGAGGTGAAGCCGAGCTCCGCGAGAACCAGCGTGTCGCCTTCGCCGAAGTCGTTGATCCGGTCGTTGCCATGTCCGGCCGAGAAGCTGAACAGGTCGTCGCCGCCATGACCGGTCAGCGTGTCGTTGCCGGCGCCGCCCGTAATCGCGTTCGCTCCGGCCGAACCCGCGATCCAGTCGTCGAAACGGGTGCCGATCACGTTCGAGACAGCGAAGATCGTGTCGGTGTCGCCCCAGCTGTCCTCCGCCGTTCCGGAGACGAGATTGACGCTCACGCCGCGCCAGCCGCCGTCCTGGCCATAGTCGATGACGTTCGCGCCTGCGCCGCCGTCGATCTTGTCGGCGCCGCGCCCGCCGGCCAGCACGTCGTCGCCGTCGCCGCCCGCGAGCGTGTCGTCGCCGAAGGCGCCGAGTAGCGTGTCGCTGCCACCACGGCCGTCAAGCTGGTCGGCGCCGCCGCCGCCCTCCAGCATGTTGTCGCCGTCGCCGCCCATGATCCGGTCGGCATGGTCGGTGCCGCGCACGCGCTCGATGCCCGACAGCCTGTCCGTGTCGCCGTAATTGTCGGTCGCGCTGCCGGCCAGCAGATCCACCGTGATGCCCCCGCCGCCTTCATCGGAATAATCCGCGGTGTCGAAGCCATTGCCGCCCTGGAGCATGTCCGCGCCCTGGCCGCCCACCAGGAAGTCGCCGCCGTCGCCGCCGTCGAGCTTGTCGTCGCCCGTGCCGGCATAGAGCTCGTCCTCACCCCCGCCGCCGGAAAGCATGTCGTTGCCCGCCCCGCCGACGAGATAGTCCGTGTCGGCGGCGCCGGCCATCGTGTCGTTCATCGCCGTTCCGACGATGATCTCGACGCCCGAGACGCTGTCCTTGTAACCGAAGGCGTCGACCATCGTGCCGAGCGCGAGGTCGACCGAGACGCCCGAGGTGCCCTCGTCGAAGACGAGCTTGTCGATGCCATCGCCGCCGTTGAAGGACTCGGTCCGGTCCGTGCTGCGGAAGAGGTCGTTGCCGGCCGTGCCCGCCACCTCGACGGCCACGAGCCTGGCCGCGGCCTCGGCGGCCGCAAGCTTCTCGGCCTCAGCCTTCTCGGCGGCGATGCGCTCGGCCTCCGCCGTCTCGGCCGCAATCCTGTCGGCGTCCGCCTTCTCGGCGGCCAGCCTTTCGGCCTCGGCCTTCTCCGCAGCGATGCGCTCCGCTTCGGCCTTCTCCGCAGCGATGCGCTCGGCCTCTGCCTTTTCGGCCGCGAGCCTGTCGGCTTCCGCCTTTGCGGCAGCGGCCTCGTCCGCTGCCCGCTTCTCCGCCGCCTCCTTGTCCGCGGCGAGCTTCTCGGCCGCGACCTTTTCGGCCACCAGCTTTTCGGCGGCCGCCTTGTCCGCGGCAGCCTTCTCGGCAGAGGCCTTCTCGGCTGCCAGCTTCTCCGCCGCGGCCTTTTCGGCGGCGAGCTTGCTGGCTTCGGCCTTCTTCTGCGCCGCCGCCTCGTTGGCAAGCGCTTCGGCCTTGGCCTTCTGCTCGGCTGCGGCCTTGGCCTGCGCGCGCTCCTCGGCCAGGGCGGATCGGACCGCCGCGTCCGCCGCGGCCTTCTCGGCCTGTGCCTTGCGCAGCGCTGCGAGCGCCTCGTTGTAGTCCTTCAGTTCGGCGGCGCGCTCGGCGGCGGCCGCCGCCTTCACGGCATTGGCGTCCGACAGGTCGGCCATGGCCTGCGCGAGCGCCTTCTGGGCCTCGGCCTTCTGCGCGAGGGCTGCCTCGATCTTCGGCGCGGCATCGGCCTTGGCGGCGGCGAGCGCCTTTTCGGCCGCGGCCTTTTCGGCTTCAGCCTTCTTCAGGTCACCGGTCGACGCGTCGGCGCGGCGCAGGGCGCCCTCGGTTGCGGCAGCGGCGGCCTTCAGCGCCGCTTCGGCCTGCTTCTCGGCGGCCTCCGCCTTCCTGGCTGCATTGTTGTCGGCGTTGAACTGGTCGGTTGCGGCCTTGAGCTCCTTGGCCGCCTCGGCCGCCGCCTTCTGGGCGGCGCTCTTCTCGCCGTCGGTCTTTGCCGCCTTGAACGATGCGTCGGCGGCGCTCTTGATCTTGGCGGCCGCATCCATCGCCGTTTTCGAGGCGGCGAGCTTCGCGTCCGCGAGATCGTCGGCGGCCCTGCGTTCGTCGAGCGCCTGCCGGGTGGCGTCGAGCGTCTTCTGGTTGAGGGCGAGCTTATTCTGATCGGCGGCGGCGCGATCGGCGGCCTTGCGCAGGTCGGCCTGTTCGGCCGCGAGGAGCTTCTCGGCCTTCGTCACCGCGGCCTCGGCCTGCGCCTTGGCCTTCGCTGCCTGGGACTCCATGCTCTTCGCGGCATTCACCGCCTTGGAAGCGGCGGCGGCTGCCTTGCTGGCCTCAGAGAATTCGCCGGATTCCCGGAGGTATTGGGCCCGTTCCTGCTGGAAGGTTGCCTGGGCGGCCTTCAGTAAAGCAAGCTTCTCTGCCTGCAGCGTCCTGGCTTCTGTGCTTGTCATGATCGTCGTTGCCCCGATACTGGCCCCGCTGTTCTGGCGTGGCATGGAGCTGACGTAACGGAAGCATCCAGTCAGCGAACTTTCCCTAAAATGCGCAATTTTAGTCAAACGCACCCCGGCCGCGACAATCGCTGCGCAGAGTCACGGCGAGCCGAACAGCCATCCAACAAAGCCGATCGTCACATTAAGGATCTGGAGAGGATCGGCGGCCAGGAGGGCCGCGCCATTCCCCGTTGAGGCGCGGCGGCGCGTCCTCTATCTGGGCCTCTGGTCCGCGCGCCTGGGCGCGAACGGATCGAACGTATGGCGGGTGGGGCATATGGACGATCGGAAAACCCTTGCGGCGCTGGCCGAGGATCTGGCGAAAGGCCGCGTCACGGCGGAGGCGCTGGCCGAGGCTGCGCTGGCGCGGGCGACGGCCGCGGACGGCGAGGGCGCGCGCGTCTTCACCCGCATTGAGCCGGAGGACGTCAGGATCGCCGCGCGCGAGTCCGACCGGCTGCGTCGCGACGGCCGCGTCCGCTCGCCCCTCGAGGGTCTGCCGATCTCGGTCAAGGACCTCTTCGACATCAGGGGACAGCAGACGCGCGCAGGCAGCCGGGTCCTCGCGGACGCGCCGCTTGCCGAACGGGACGCGCCCGTGGTCCGGCGCCTGAAGGCGGCCGGCGCCGTCATCGTCGGCCGCACCAACATGACGGAATTCGCCTATTCGGGCCTCGGCATCAATCCGCATTACGGCACGCCGCTGAACCCGTTCGACCGGGCGGCGGCGCGCATTCCCGGCGGCTCCTCCTCGGGCGCGGCGGTCTCCGTCACGGATGGGATGGCATCAGGCGCGATCGGCACGGACACCGGCGGCTCCTGCCGCATTCCCGCGGCGCTCTGCGGCCTCGTCGGCTACAAGCCCACGGCCCGGCGCGTGCCGCTGCAGGGTGCCGTGCCCCTGTCCTCGACGCTCGACTCCATCGGCCCCCTGGCGCGGAGCGTGTCATGTTGCGTCCTGCTCGACCGGATCATCAGCGGCGACGGGGAGGGTCCCCTGCCGGTCCCGCCCTCCGTGAAGGGCCTGCGCCTCGCGCTGCCGAAGACGCTGGTTCGGGAGGACATGGACGCGTCCGTCGCGCGCGCCTTCGAGGCGGCGCTGGACAAGCTGCGCCGGGCCGGCGCGCTGGTCGACGAGATCGAGATTCCCGAGTTCACGGAACTCGCCGCCATCAACGCCAGGGGCGGCTTCCCCGCCGCGGAGGCCTGGCATTGGCACCGGGGTCATATCGAGCGCGGCGCCGACCTCTACGATCCGCGCGTCATCAGCCGGATCAGGCGCGGCGCTGCGATGACGGCGGCCGATTACATCGACGTGCTGCAGGCGCGGACCCGCTGGATCAAGGCCGTCGAGCGCCGCATCCGCGGCTGCGACGCGCTCCTCATGCCGACGGTGCCGATGATCGCGCCCCGCATCGCCGACCTCGCGGACGAAGCGGAGTACGGCCGCGTCAACCTGCTGATGCTGCGCAATCCGACGTTGATCAACTTTCTCGACGGCTGCGCCATCAGCGTCCCCTGCCAGGCGCGAGGCGATGCGCCGGTCGGTCTCATGCTGGCGGCGCGGCGCGGACAGGACCGCCGGCTCTTCGCGGTCGCGGGAGCGGTCGAGCGGCTGCTCGAGGCCCGCTGACGGGCCGCTCCGGTCAGACCTTGCAGATCTCCCGCACCGATCGCATCACGGCTTCCGGAGCGAAGACGCGGTCGACCCAGCCGTCGCGGAAGATCTCGGGCTTCGCCTGTTCGATCGCCTTGAGCGCGCCGTCCGAGAAGCGCCCTTCCGGGAAGATCTTGAAGGCGATCGAGAGGCCGATGGTCAGGTGGCCCATCAGGAAGTCGAAGGCCGCCTTCTCCGGCACGCCCTGCCGCACGACCTCGTCGTAGGCCTCCTTGAGGGCGATGCACATCGTGATCGCCGTCGTTTCGGAGAGCGCAGGCTCCAGGATCGCGATCTGCTCGACCGTGCAGCGATGCGCGTCCATCACCGGCGCGTAGATGAGCCGCGCCACCTCCTCGCACAGCGCGTAATGCGCCTCGGGGCCCTGCATCAGCGCGCAGACGATATGCTGCTTCGCCCTGACGCCGCCGAAGAAATCCTTCTTGGCCTCCGCGTCCGTCTCGTCGTTGAAGAGCGGCGGATGGCAAGGGTGGGTCACGAAATAGGTGACGTCCGGCCGCGACGGCATGGCCCCCGCGTGCGGCGCCGCGGCGTCGAGGACGATGAAGGCGGTTCCCGGCCGCACCTTGTCGACGATGGCATGCGCGATCGGCCCGATCAGGCTGTCCGGCACGGCCATCACCACCACGTCGGCCTGCGCGAGCGCGTCCTCCTGCGTCACGCAGTCGGAACCGGTGGCGGCCTTGAGCCGCTGGCGTCCCTCCTCGGAAACCTCGACGTGATCGACGGCGAAGCGCGAACCCTTGAGGTTGGTCGCGAGCCGCACGCCCATTTTCCCGCCGGCCCCCAGCAATGCGATCCTGCTCATGCGCTCCCCCTGCTGTCATTGACGGCGAAGCCTAGCGCGCCTTCCGTCCGGACGGAATCGACTGAAGGGAGAGAATTCGCGCGGGATCGCGGCGTTGATCACTGGGAAGTGACGGAGCGCTTGCCTCGACAGTCCGGACACCTGCCCCCGCCGCCGTGCAGTCCTCGGGATGATCGGCGACGCTGGTGCGGCCACGGCTTTGTGCCTATGCGGAACGGATGCCCGACGACGAATCAATGGACCGCGTGGTGGTGAGCGCGGGGCGCCTCTTCCTGCGCGGATGCGCGAGGGAGGCTTCGCGATGAAGGAGGAGGTCGATCGGTCCGAGGCCGTCCCGGACGCTCCGCCGCGGGTCTCGCGCATCGTGCCGCTGATCGTCGCGACCGCGCTCTTCATGGAGAACATCGACGCCAGCGTGCTGTCGACCTCCCTGCCCGAGATCGCGCGCGATCTCGCCGCCAACCCGATCCATCTGAAGCTCGCGCTGACCTCCTACCTGCTGGCGCTTGCCGTCTTCATCCCCGCCTCCGGCTGGGCGGCGGACCGCTTCGGGGCCAAGCTCCTGTTCCGGCTGGCGATCCTCGTCTTCGCGGCGGGCTCGATCGCCTGCGGCATGGCGAATTCGCTGGGCGGCCTCGTCGCCGCGCGCGTCCTGCAGGGCATCGGCGGCGCCATGATGGTGCCGGTCGGCCGCCTGATTGTGCTGCGCGCCATCCCGCGCGCCGGGCTCGTCGGCGCCCTCGCTTGGCTGACGGTGCCGGCGCTCCTCGGTCCCGTCCTCGGGCCGCCGCTCGGCGGCTTCATCACCACCTATTTCGACTGGCGCTGGATCTTCTGGATCAACATCCCCATCGCCGTGCTCGGCCTCGTCCTGGTGACGCTCTATATCCCCGACGTGCGCGCCGAGGAGCAGCGCCGGTTCGACGCGCTGGGCTTCCTCCTGCTCGGACCCGGCCTCGCCGCGACGCTGACGGGGGCGACCCTCGCCGGCCTGGGGCTCGTGCCGGGCGGGGTCGTGGTGAGCCTCTGCGCCGGCGGGGTGACGCTGCTCGCCCTCTACGTGCGCCATGCGCTCCGCCATCCCGCGCCGCTGATCGACCTGCGCCTGCTCGCGCTGCCGACCTTCCGCGCCAACGTGCTGGGCGGCACCTTCTTCCGCGTCGGCGCGGGCGTGCTGCCGTTCCTGCTGCCGCTGATGTTCCAGCTCGGCTTCGGCCTGACGCCGTTCCAGTCCGGCATGATGACCTTCGTCTCGGGCGTGGGCGCGATCATCATGAAGTTCGCGGCGCAGCCGATCCTCGACCGCTTCGGCTTCCGGCGGGTGCTCCTCGTCAATGCGCTGGTGTCAGCCCTCTTCATCCTGCTGCCGGCGACCTTCTCGCCGGCGGTTCCCGTCTGGATCATGATGGCGGTTCTGTTCACCGGCGGACTCAGCCGTTCGCTGCAGTTCACCTCCGTCAATGCGGTCGCCTACGCCGACGTGCCGCCCGCCAGGCTCTCGGGCGCCAACAGCTTCGTTGCCGCGCTGCAGGAGCTCTCGGGCTCGCTGGGCGTGACGCTGGCGGCCCTGAGCCTGGAGATCATTCTGGCCTGGCGGGGCGACCAGACGGTGACGCTCGTTCATTTCCCGGCGGTGTTCGCGCTGGCGGCGCTCGTCTCGGCCGTCTCCGCCGTCATCTTCGCGAGGCTCGACCCGGCGGCTGGCGCCGTGCTGCTTCAGCGCCGCCATGCTCCGGTGGACCGGCCCCCGCCGCGCTGACCTCTTCAAGCACGTCGGGCGGATGCGCCGTCGGTGGGGAACCGACGCCGCTCGCGGCCGTCAGGCGAGGCTCTCGACGGTGAAGCTGTGCGTCAGGGCGGCGGTCTTGCCGAGCATGATCGAGGCGGAGCAGTATTTCTCCTTGGAAAGCTTGATCGCGCGCTCGACCTTCACCTCCGACAGGCTCCGTCCCTTCACGACGTAGGTGAGGTGTATGGCGGTGAAGACCTTCGGATCCTCGGCCGCCCGCTCGGCGCTGACGTCGACCACGCAATCGGCGACGTCCTCGCGGCCCTTGCGCAGGATGTTGACGACGTCGAAGGCCGTGCAGCCCGCAAGCCCGATGAGCAGCATCTCCATCGGCCGGACGCCGAGATTGCGCCCGCCATATTCCGGCGCGCCGTCCATGACCACGGCATGGCCGCTGCCGGACTCGCCGAGGAAGGCCATTCCCTCGATCAGCTTCGCACGCGCCTTCATGTCAGTCTCTCCTGCGATGCCGGAAGGAGTAGACCGTTCCGCCGCGCATCGCCGGCGTTCATGCCGTCGCCGGCAAGGCGTTGGGAGCTCCCAACGGTTTATCCAACGCCGGGCCTCGCCGCCGTGACCGCTATGGGCTCCGACGGCCATTTGCATCCGGCGAAATCCGCCGCAGGATGGCAAATCGCCAAACAGCATGGGGAGGGGCGGGGGCCATGTCGCGGACACTTGAGGAGATCATCGCCGAGCAGGCGCAGACTTGGTCCGGCATCGCGCCGCCGAACGAGGCGGCGAAGGTGCTGGCGGCGTCGCTCGACGCCATCATCCGCGGCTTCGAGGCGCTTCGCGGCGAGCTCGTCTTCGAGGATGAACCGTCGAGCTTCGAGGCCGCGCTGCAGGCCGTGAAGGAGCCGACGCCATGAACGCCCCGGCCAGGTCCTCGCTGATGCACATGACCCTGACGGACGCCGCCGCGGCCGTCGCGGAGGGCTCGGTCACCGCGCTCGCGCTCGCGGAAGCCGCCTTCGCCGCCTTCGACAAGGTGGATGGCGCGATCAACGCCTCGATCCGGCTCGACAGGGAAGCCGCGCTGGAGACCGCGGCGGGCCTGGACAGGCAGCGCAAGGCCGGCGGTCCGCTGGGGCCGCTGCACGGCGTGCCGCTCGCCCACAAGGACATGTACTACAGGAAGGGCAAGCCCACGACCTGCGGCTCCAGGATCCGCAAGGACTTCACGCCGGACTATACCGCGACCGTCATCGAGCGGCTGGAAGGCGCCGGCTCGGTCACGCTGGGCAGCCTCAACATGTCCGAGTTCGCGCAGGGCCCGACGGGCCACAACCAGCATTTCGGCCATTGCCGCAATCCCTTCGATCCCGCCTATTGCACCGGCGGCTCCTCCTCCGGCTCCGGCGCGGCGGTGGCGGCGCGGGCCTGCTTCGGAGCGCTTGGCTCCGACACCGGCGGCTCGATCCGCCTGCCGGCCTCGATGTGCGGCGTGACGGGCATCAAGCCCACGCAGTCCCGCGTCTCGCGCCATGGCGCGATGCCGCTCTCCTTCTCCACCGACAATGTCGGCCCGCTGGCCCGGACCTCGCGGGATTGCGCCCGGCTTATGACAGTCATTGCCGGCTACGATCCGAAGGACCCGACCTCGTCGCGCGAGCCGGTCCAGGATTACGAGGCCGGCATGGACGGATCGCTGGAGGGGCAGCGCATCGGTGTGCCGACCAACTATTTTTTCGACGGTGTCGATGCGGAGGTCCTCGCCGCCTTCGAGGCGGCCGTCGCCGTGCTGAAGGCGCGCGGCGCCACGGTGGTTCCAGTCACCATCCCTCACATGGAGGCGTTCAGCATCTACGGCGGCATCGTCTCGCGCTGCGAGGGCGCGACGATCCACGCCGAATGGCTGCGCCAGCGGCCGGACGACTACGCCATCCACCTGAACTCCAGGCTCTATCCCTCGCACGGCATCCCGGCGGTCTATTACATCGAGGCGCTCGCCCGCCGCGGCGCCCTCCTGAAGGCGCTCGGCCGCGAGCTTTTCGACAAGGTCGACACGTTCATCACGCCGACGCTGCGCACCAAGGTGCCGACGATCGAGGCCACCGACATCGACAAGGGCACGCCCGGCGCGATCCAGCTCTTCCATGATGTCTCGATCAACACGCGGCCGATCAACTACATGGGCCTGCCCTCGGTGAGCCTCCCCTGCGGCTTCGACAGCAACGGCCTGCCGATCGGCGTCCAGATCCAGGGACGCCCCTTCGCCGAGGCGCGGATCCTGAAGATCGCCGATGCATACCAGCGGGACACGGACTGGCATCGCCGCTTGCCGCCTCATGTGGCGTGACTAGCGCGCTTTCCGTTCGGATGGAATCATCCGAACGAAAAGAATTCGCGCCATATCAATGGTTTGAGCGTGTTCTTATCGAAAAAGTGGTGTCCACTTTTTCGGAACACGCTCTAGGATGGCGCCATTCTCCATGTCTCACGGGTGAAATCTCCATGAAGCTCCGCAATCTCGGCCGATCGGGCCTGCGCGTCTCGGTCGTCGGCCTCGGCTGCAACAATTTCGGCGGCCGCATCGACCTGGAGGCGTCGCGCAAGGTCGTCCACCGGGCGCTCGACAGCGGCATCACGCTGTTCGACACGGCCGACATCTACGGCGAGCGCGGCGGCTCCGAGACCTGTCTCGGCGCGATCCTCGGCGATCGCCGGAAGGACATCGTGCTCGCCAGCAAGTTCGGCATGGAGATGGACGACGGCGAGAAGAAAGGCGGCTCGCGGCGCTACGTCATGCAGGCGGTGGAAGCGAGCCTGAAGCGGCTGAAGACGGACTGGATCGACCTCTACCAGTATCACCGGCCGGATCCGCTGACGCCCATCGACGAGACGCTGCGCGCGCTGGACGATCTCGTCCGGCAGGGCAAGGTCCGCTACATCGGCTGCTCCAACATGCCGTCCTGGCAGATCGCAACGGCACAATGGACGGCGCGGGACCTCGGGTTGAACGGCTTCGCCTCGGCGCAGGACGAATACAGCCTGCTCGTGCGCGATGCCGAGAAGGAGCTGATCCCGGCCGCGACCGAGTATAGCCTGGGCCTTCTGCCCTATTTCCCGCTGGCCTGCGGCCTCCTGACGGGCAAGTACCGGCGCAACGCTGAGATGCCGGCCGATGCCCGCCTGACCAAGACGCAGCGCCTCGCCGACCGCTACTTGACCGAAGGGAACTGGGCGAAGACGGAGAAGCTCGCGGATTTCTGCGAGCGGCGTGGCCGCACCATGGTCGAGCTCGCCTTCAGCTGGCTGCTGGCGCGGCCGATCGTGTCGAGCGTCATCGCCGGAGCGACGAAGCCCGAGCAGATCGACGCCAACGTGAAGGCCGCGGACTGGACGCTCTCGGCCGAGGAGATGGCGGAGATCGACGCCATCACGCAGGGCTGACCGCCGCTCCCGCGCTCAGGGCTTCAGCCCGGCGAGATGCTCCTTCGCGAGCATGCAATGCACGCCCTTGGAGCCGTTGACCGTCTGCGTCACGCGGAGATCCGCGGCGAGCGAGCAGAGCATGTAGGCATCCTCCTTCGAGAGGCCGGCCTTCTCGCCGATGAGGCGGATCATGTCGCGCAGCGCCATCTCCGCGCAGCGGTCGAGATCCGGGTCCATGCCCATGGTGATGTGATGCGTCGGCGTCTCCGCGCGTGGATAGGCGAAGCCCGGCTTCTTGTGCAGGATGAAGGTGAAGGTGCCCTGCAGCGCCGTCTCGATCGCGGTCACGCAGACTTCGCCGTCGCCTTGCGCCCCATGCCCATCGCCGCAGGAGAACAGGCCGCCCTCCACGAAGACGGGCAGGTAAATCGTGGCTCCGGCCACGAGCTCCTTGTTGTCGAGGTTGCCGCCGAAGGCGCGCGGCACGAGCGAGGTGAGCCGCCCCCAGGCCGGCGGCGGCGCGGTGCCCATCACGCCGAAGAAGGGGGCGAGCACAAGCTCCTTGCCCCAGGGCAGCCGCGCCTTCCGGGCATTGAGGTCGAGCGGGATGTGCACCAGCCGCGTCTCGTGGAAATCATCCTGCAGCGTGCCCGCCAGCGGCCGGATGACGTTGTAGCCCCAGTCCTGCCGAAGCTGGATATCCTCGATCCTGACCTCGATCACGTCTCCCGGCATCGCGCCCTCGATCGCCACGGGCCCCGTCAGGATATGGCCCGGCAGCGTCTTCTCGGCGTTGGCGTGAACGTCGGCCATCTCGGGCGGCGTGCTGAAGCCTGACCCCGCCTTCGGGTGAACCTCCGGCGCGCCGGTGACCGTATCGATCGTGACGCTGTCGCCGCTCCTGACCGTCAGCCGCGGCTTGAGCGTCGCGTCGAAGAAGCCCCAGTGGCATGTGGCGCCATTGGCCTTGAGATGGTGGTGGGTCATCGCGAACCTTTCGAGACATCGGTCGATCGAGCGCGCCCGGGCAGCGCGTTCCGCCGCATCCTAGCGAAAGTGCCGCCTTCGACCAGCATCCGGCGGATCGCTCAAATCTGACGAAACATTTTCCGTCAAATCGTCGGCATGCAATTCACGCGGAACTCAGTGCCAGTGCCTTAGATGGCTGCAGGCAAGAAAACGAGCCTTCAAGGACGGCTACGGACGCTGGGCCGGCGTGCGAAGCCCGTTCGGCAAGCGGGTGCGGATCGCTTCCGGTGGCGGACATTCCCGCCTCGAGGGCGCGCGCGGCACAGGCGAGGCGCGCCGGGAGTCTGGAAGCGGAGACCCATGATCAACGTGAAGGTCGGCCTTAACCGTCTGCGCGAGGCGGGGCTCAAGCAGGGAGGGCAGGGCACTGTCCCGTACGTGGTCGCGGGCTGGCTGGTGCTGGTCGTCGGCGTCGGTGCGCTCACCGTCGAGTTTGGCCGCCTTTCGAACGACCGGCGCATGGCGCAGATCGCCACCAATCAGGCTGCGGTCGCCGCGGCCGGCAACCTCATGCGCGCCGAAGGCTTCGCCGCCGCGGCGCTGTCCGGCTCGCGCATCGCCGACAACAGCGAGCTGATCGTGGTGCGCGGCCGCTACCGCAACGACCCGCTCGTGCCGAAGGAGCAACGGTTCCAGCCCGATCCCGTGAACGCCAACGCTGCGCGCGTCACGGTCAGGTCCGAGGCGCCGCTGCACGTCGGCCGCCTCTTCACGGGCGCCTCGAGCTATTCCATCGCGGCCGAGGCGACGGCGACGAATACGGCTTTCGGCGCCCTGGCGATCGGCGGCCGCACGCTGTCGCTTCAGGACGGCCTGCTGAACCAGATCCTGTCCGGACTGCTCGGCGCCAGGATCGAGCTCAGCCCTTCGGATTACAGGGTCCTGTCAAGCGCGCGCATCGATCTCTTTCGCTACCTGCAGGCGCTCGCCGCCGAACTCTCGCTGAGCTCCGCCAGCTACGACAGGCTGGTCCGCCAGTCGGTCTCCGCCTCCGATGCTCTCGAAGCCTTCGCGAAGGCCGTCCGCACCGAGGACGGTGCGGAGACGGCCGCCAGCGAGGTGCTCGACACCCTCGTGTCTGCGACGGCGCGCAGCGCCGGCAGTCTGGTGATCGCCAGGCTGTTCTCGCCCGGACCCCATGGCTCCCTGACGGCGGCTGAGAGGCCGGGCGGGCCGGCCCTGACGGTCAGCGCGCTCGATCTGCTGAACGCCGTTGCGCAGGCCGCCAGCGTCACACGGCAAGCCGAGGCGGAAATCGCCTTGGCGGTGCCGGGAATCGTCGGCGCGACGGTCAGGCTCGCCTTCGCCGAGCGTCCGTCCGGCATGAGCTGGATCAAGGCCGGGGCCGAAAGCACGAACATCCAGACCGTCCAGACGCGAGCCTTCGTGAAGCTGAAGCTGCAGGGCCCCGGCGCGCTCAGCCTGGTCGAGCTGCCGATCACGATCGAGGTGGGCAACGCCATGGCGCAGCTGTCCTCGATCAGCTGCGACCATCTGCGGCCGGCGCTGTCGACGATGAGGGTCGACGCCCGCCCCGGCGCGGTGGACGCATGGATCGGCGAGGCCGATGGGAGTTTCGCATCCATGACCGCGGTGCTGAGGCCCGGAGCCGCCCGCATCGTCGACCTTCCGGTGTTGCGGGTGAGCGGAGGGGCCGCCATCGCCGTCAACAATCTCCACCCGAACACGCTCACCTTCACGCAGGCCGAGGCTCAGATGCGGCTCGTGAAGAGCGTGGGGACGCGCGACTTCACGCATACGCTCGTGACGCGGCTCCTGCAGAACCTGCAGGTCGTGATCGAGAAGCGGGAAGCCGCCGACGGCGTTCCGATCACGCCGGCGAAGACGATCGGCGAGATGCTGAACGCGGCGCAGCCGTCGATCGAGCGCGCGCTCGCCGGCACGCTCGACGCGCTCGGCGTCTCGGTCGGCCGCGTCGACGTCATGCCGCTCGGCCTGCGCTGCGACGGCGCCGTCCTCGTCCAGTAGGAGGCGCCGCTGGCCTCAGGCTGGCAGGACGACCACCTTCGTGTTGACCGGCGTGCGGTTGTAGAGATGCATCATGTCCTGCGTGAGCAGGCCGACGCAGCCGCTCGTGACGCCATCGCCGATCGACTCGGGGTCGGATGACGCATAGATCGTGTAGAGCGTGTAGCGGCCGTTCTGGTAGAGATAGAGCGTGCGCGCGCCCAGCGGATTGTCGAGACCGCCCGGCATGCCCCGCGCCCACTTGGCGACCTCCGGCTGGCGCTTGATCATCTCCCGCGGTGGCGTCCAGGTCGCCCATTCGCCCTTGCGGCCGACATAGGCGTTGCCGCTCCAGCGGAAGCCGTCGCGGCCGACATTGGCGCCGTAGCGCGTCGCCATCCCCTCGGGCTCGATGCGATAGACGTAGAAATTGCCAGGATCGACGATGATCGTGCCCGGCGCCTCGCTGCTCTCGTAACGAATCGTCCGCCGGTAGTATTTCGGATCGACCTTGGTGACATCCACCGCTGGAACCGGAAATTTCTCGTCCGGCAGAGGGCCATAGAGCGCCTGCGCCTCGGCGAGGCTCATGCCGTCCGTGCTGACGCATCCCGCCAGGCCGAGCGCACCGAGCCCGGCAGCGCCGAAGCCCGCCGCGCCGCGCGACAGGAACCAGCGGCGGTCCTGGCAGGGGTCGGGCGTCGGGCCGTTCCGGTCATTCTTGGTCATGATGCACGCTCCACGCGATATCGTCCTTGGCCCGCAGTGTGACGCCTCGGGGCCCCTGCCGCAAGGTCGGGCCTCCGTTGCCAAGCGTGTCGACGCATTGGGGACGGCGCGGGACCCCGCCTCGCCGGCATCCTCCAGCCGCAGCCGTGTTGCAGACGCGTGTGCCGGCGCAGATGGCGATCAGTGTCTTGCGAGCTAGGCCCGCGGCACGATGCTTGGAATGGTTGAGAGAATCTCAATAAGCCTTCAATCAATCTCTGCCGATACCGTTTCTTTAACGACAGTTTCGAGCTTGCTGAGCCTCCGTCAAACATAACGTTACGGCACTTATGTAAGAAGATACTCAAATGATAACTGAATCTGGCCATGAGTTGCCTGTCGAAGAATGGTTCGTTCCGCAGCGGCTGACGCAGGCGTGCGGGGCGCCCGGGGTGACAAGTCGAGTGGGCAACATGGTCAGAATGCTGGGTGATCCGCGCGAGACCCTGGGTCCATAGCGGAACCTGTGAGCGCGGGACGCGACGCCGTTCCGCGCGAATGAACTCATTATGAGCGAAGGGTCAGCGGTTCCACGAGGTCATCGTGGAGGCGACGTTGCGTGCCGGTGAGCGCCCGCTCCCGAAAGGCCGCGGCGCATCCTGTGCCTGTTCTCGCCGAAACGGGCGGCAAGCGCGTCGTGCGCCGCCGCGGCACCCCTTCGAGTGAACCAGAATGTCCAGTTTCTCCAATCCAGAGCAGTAGCCGAGTCTAGCATCATGTCAGAGCAGAACGTTTCGAAAATTCGCCGCTTCCGGGGAATCGCGGCCAAATTCACCCTGATCCAGCTGCTGAGCAGCCTGGCGATCGCCATCTGCACAGGCGGCATCGGCTACTACGGCATGTCGCAGATCCGGCACAAGATGGAGACGATGTACGAGCAGGAGACCGTGCCGCTTCGCATGCTGAGCATGATTTCCGACGCCTATGCCGTCAGCATCGTGGATACGGCGCACAAGGTGCGCTCCGGCACCATGAGCTGGGTCGCCGGCCGGGACAATCTCGCTCAGGCGCAGTCCGTGGTCGAGCGTGAATGGAAGAGCTTCAAGGGCTCCCATGGTTCGGAAGCGTCGGCGGATGAGACCAGGGTGATCGCGGAGGTGACCGATGCGCGGAAGGTGGCGGACGCCGGCGTCGCCGAACTCGGCGCCATCTTCGCGAGCGAGGACATGGCTGCGCTGGTCACCTTCGTCGACAAGCGGCTCTACCCCGTGATCGATCCCGTGACGGCCGGCATCGGCAAGCTGATGGTGAGCCAGCTCGACTCGGCACGCGAGGTCAACGAGCAGGGCGGCAAGCTCTTCGCGCAGCTTCAGGTCTGGATCCTGGCGGTGTCGATCGCCATCACCCTGCTCGGTTGCCTTGTCGTCAGCTGGGTCGTCTACAGCATCCGCCAGAAGCTGAATATCGCCGTGCAGCTGGCGACGCGCGTCGCTTCAGGCGACCTCGAGGCGCGCGCCACGGCCAAGGGCGGGGACGAGATCAACAGCCTTCTCGACTCCCTGAACAACATGTCGGGCATTCTGCGGCGGATCGTGGGAGAGGTGAGCCAGACGGCGAAGAGCGTCGCGGACAACAGCCACGAACTCTCCTCGAGCGCCGAACAGCTGTCGCAGGGCTCGACCGAGCAGGCGGCATCCACGGAGGAAGCATCCGCCTCGATGGAGCAGATGGCGGCCAACGTGCGCCAGAACGCCGAAAACGCGGCGACGACGGAGCGCATGGCCTCGCAGTCGGCGAAGGATGCGGAGGCGAGCGGCGCGGCCGTGGGCAAGGCGGTCGAGGCCATGCAGACCATCGTCGCCAAGATCAACATCGTCCAGGAAATCGCCCGCCAGACGGACCTCCTGGCGCTGAACGCGGCCGTCGAGGCGGCGCGCGCCGGCGAGCATGGCCGCGGCTTCGCGGTCGTGGCCTCGGAAGTGCGCAAGCTGGCCGAGCGCAGCCAGTCCGCCGCGGCCGAGATCGGCGCCCTGTCGGGCGAGACGGTGAAGGTCGCGCAGCAGGCGGGCGAGATGCTCTCGCGCCTCGTGCCGGACATCCGCAAGACGGCGGAGCTGGTCGAGGAGATCACGGCGGCCTGCCGGGAGCAGGACGTCGGCGCCTCGCAGATCAACCAGGCCATCCATCAGCTCGACAAGGTCACGCAACAGAATGCGGCCGCGTCCGAGGAGGTGTCCGCCACCTCGATGCAGCTGAGCCACCAGGCCGCGCAGCTGCAATCGTCGATCGCCTTCTTCCGGATCGGGGAGACGGAGCATGTCGGTCCGCAGGCACAGCCGCAGTCGGCTGACACCGCCGTCGCGCAGCTGCGCGCCCGCGCCGATGCCATGGGCGCGGCGGCGCAGGCGCCGACGCATGCCGGTCCGGTCCGGAAGGTTGGCAGTGGCGGCTTCGCCTTCGATCTCCGGCAGGTGGGCGACAGCCGGGACGCCGCCTTCCTCCGCCATTGACGGCAAGCGGGACCGAAGCGCCGCGGCTCTGCCCGGCGCTTCGACCTGCCCGGACGTCTCCATGAGCATCGGGTCCCGCCCTTGAGCGGCTGACCCAGGGATGCTTTGCAAAAAGGGCCGGAAGCCGTCGCTCGGCTCTCCGGCCTTGTCCCGTCTTGATCGGCGCGGCGGATCATTCACTCGGGACAGGATCTCGGCCGTGCCATCATCCGTGGCCTCGAGCACAGGCCTCGCGCGCACCGGACAGGCCTGCGTCCGATCAGGCGCCGCTTGGCCGGCAGCCCGACGGTCGAAGAGCGGTCAGCCGCCGCAGCGGAGCCTCTGGAACGAGGGAAGGGCCGCCCTCAGCCCGCCTTGACCCGCTGTACGCTGCGCACGGCGTCCAGGAAGCTCTTCACTTCGTCGCGCATCTGCCGCGACTGGCCCCCGAGCGCGGCGCCGGCGGCGACGAGGGCGTCGGCGGTATCGCCCGCCGTCCTGGCAGATCCCTCCGTATCCACGACGGTGCGTACGAGCTGTTCCGTTTCAGCGGCGGCGCGCTGCGCGTTCCGTGCGATCTCGGCGGTCGCGGCCTGCTGCTGCTCCATGGAATCCGCCATGCTGACGGAAATGCTGTCGAATTCGCTGATCGTGGTCCGGATCCGATCCATCGCCGCCGTCGACAGCCCGGTCATGGACTGGATGTCGCCGACGATCGTGCCGATCTCCTGCGTCGCACGCGCCGTCGAGGTCGCGAGCATCTTGACCTCGTTCGCCACCACGCCGAAGCCGCGACCGGCTTCGCCTGCGCGCGCCGCCTCGATCGTGGCGTTGAGCGCGAGCAGGTTGGTCTGCTCCGCGATGCCGGAGATCAGCGACAGGCATTGGCCGATCCTGACGGCGGCGCCGTCGAGGTCGCGCATCCTCGCTGCGGTCTCTTCCGCCTGCAGGCTGGCGACACCGCTGATGTCGCTGGCCCGCGTGATCTGGCTGACGATCGACATGTTTGCCATGGAAAGTTCTTCGCCGGCCGCGGCCACCGTCTGCACGACCTCGCTCATCGCGTTGGCTGCCTGCGAGCCCGACGTCGCGCTTCCCGTGGCTCGCCGCGAGGCGAGCCGCATCGTCTCAGCCGCCTCATCCAGCCGGCCGGCCGTTGCGTCGATGTCGGCGAGGGCCGCCGCAATGCCGCTCTCCAGATTGCGGACCGCCGACTCCAGCGCCTGGCGCACGGCGTCGCGCTCGCGCTGCTCGCTCTCGCGTCGCAGCGCGGCCTCCCGGTCCTTCTCGATATGCGTGCGCAGGGTCTCGAGCGTGCCGAAAACCTCGTCCAGCTCGTCCTTCCGGCCATGGCTGCGCGGGGCGATGCGCGTGTCGCCGTTCTTGAGCGCCTGCATGTTGGCCGAGAGTTCGGCCAGCGGGTGGATGACGCGTCTGCGCATGAACAGCACCATCGCGGCCGCGAGCACGGCGATCATGGCGAAGGCGCCCCACTTCACAGCATTCATGGCCTTCTGCAGACGGTCGTGCTCCCGGCTCTTGTCGGCGATCGCCTTTTCGATCGCGTCTCCCACCTTGTCGTTGAGCTTGGCGAGGGCGTCGAACATTTCTTCGAAGGTGGTGAGTTCCCTGTGCGCCGCGGCGGTATTGCCCGCCACGGCCAGCGCGGCGATCGAGCGGCTCATCGTGGCATAGGTGCGGACCGGTGCGATCACGTGGAGAAGAGGGCCCTTCACCGCGTCGGTCAGCGGCAGCTCGCGATTCGCCTCGATCTTCTGCTCGAGCGCTCTCGCCTGGCTTTCCAGGTCATTGAGCGCATCCTCGATCTGGGCCTTGTCGGAGGCTGTGACATGGATGACCCGGTAGAGCGCTCCCTTGAGGCCATCATGATGCATGTCAGCCAGCGTATGGTTGCGGATGGCCTTGGTGTTGAGCTCGTTCGCCTCGATGATCTCGGTGTAGCGCAGCTGTGCGTAGAAGGCGCCGCCCGCCAGGCCCATCGCACAGAGCAGGCAGGCGAAGTTCATCGCGAAGATCTGCACGCCGAGCGAATGCTTCGAGAACATGGTCGGTTTCCAATGCTGGTCCTCCTGCTGTCTTAAAGGGACATCATGAAGAACTGGCTAAGGGAACTGCGGGAACCGTCCTGTAAGCGAGGGACAATGAACTTGCCATGTGCGCCAGCAATAAATAAATCAGCTCACTTATACAGGCGGTGACCTACAGATAATATCAGATAAGCGTGACGGAAGGGCTGCCCAAAGCCATATAGGCCAAGCTTAGCAGTAAATCTCACGAGGAGTTTTGCCGAAACGCCACGGTGATGTCCTGCCTTTGAGGGGGCAGGCCGCCGTCTGTCCTTCCGATCGGGAAGGGGGCGGGTTCGGCGCGCCACGCAAGACATGGAACCTGACGCCATGCGGCAGCGTCGGGGCAAAGGCGGGACTTGCAGGCGCGTTCCAATCCGGCGATCGTTCCTGCGCGAACCACCCATCAGGAGTGCAGCATGATCGCCATCGACAGACGCTCCGCCCTCGTCGGCCTTGCCGCCGCGGCCGCGGCGGAACCCGCCTGGGCGCAGCGGCTCTCGGAGCGGCCGATCGCGATGGTGGTGCCATTCTCGCCCGGCAGCGGACCCGACGTGCTCGGCCGCCTCGCGGCGGACGAGATCCGCGCCCGCTGGGGACAGGCCGTGGTGGTCGACAACCGCGCCGGCGCCTCGGGCAATCTCGGCGCCGCTTTCGCCAGCCGCGCCGCGCCGGACGGGCATACGCTCCTCCTCTACATCAACACGGTGCTGCTCAACGCCGCGCTCTCGCGCAATCTGCCTTTCGATCCGATCAAGGCCTTCGAGCCGATCATCGAGATCGCCCGGGGCTCGCTTGCGCTCGCCGTCCACCAGTCGGTCCAGGCGGCCGACGTCGAGGCGCTCATAGCGGCGGCCAAGGCTTCTCCCGACTCCTTGCGCTACGCCTCGCCGGGCCGCGGTACGCCGCACCATCTGGCGATGGAGCTCTTCAAGCTCAGGACCGGCGCGAAGCTGTCGCACGTTCCCTATTCCGGCACCACCGGAGCCGTGAACGACTTCATCGGCGGCCATGTCCCCGTCATGTTCATTCCGATCCATGTCGGCCTCGAGCATGCCCGCGCCGGGCGGATCCGGCTGCTGGCCGTCGGCAGCGCCGCCCGGACGCCGCTCGCGCCTGACGTGCCGACGCTCGCGGAGCGGGGCGTGGCCGACGCCGAGGTCGACCTCTGGTACGGCCTCGCCGCGCCGGCCGGCACGCCGGCGGAGATCGTGGCGCGCTACAATGCCGTCATCAACGACGCGCTGCGTGAGCCGCGCATCCGCACCCTGCTCGAGGGGCAGGGCCTCGGCGCGGTCGGCGGAACGTCCGAGGCCTTCGCCGCCGTGATCGCACGCGATCTTCCGCGCTGGACGGCGATCGTCCAGTCCGCCGGCATTTCGGCCGAGAACTAAGCGAGTTTGGAGCGACTTCTTGTCTGACCACGACGTCGTCATCGTCGGCGGGGGGCCTGTCGGTCTCGCCGTCGCCATCGGGCTTGGCCTCCGCAGCCGGCGCTGCCTCGTGGTGGAGCGCCGCGAGACGCCATCGCCGATCCCGCGGGGCCAGAACCTGACGCAGCGCACCATGGAGCATTTTCACTTCTGGGGCATCGAGCAGGCGCTGCGGGCGGCGCGCACCATCCCTCCCGATTACGGCATCGGCGGCATGACGGCCTACGGCACGCTCCTCGGCGAGCATCGCTACGACTGGATGAAGCGCGAACTGGTGCGGCCCTTCTACTTCACCGACAACGAGCGCCTGCCGCAATATGCGACCGAGGCCGTGCTGCGCGCGCGCGCCGCCGAACTGCCCGGCGTGGAAACGCTCTATGGCTGGACGGCGACAGACCTCCGCGAGCAGGCGGATGGCGTCGCGGTCGACATCCGGTCGCAGTCGGGCGAGGTCCGCACGGTGCGCGCCGCCTTCGCCGTCGGCGCCGACGGCAGCCGCTCGCTGGTGCGCGAGAAGGCGGGCATCGGCGAGACGCGGTCCGACCATGACCGCCTGATGGCGCTGCTCGTCTTCCGCTCACCCGAGCTGCACGGGCTGCTGCGGCGCTTTCCCGGCAAATCGTTCTTCTGCGTGCTCCATCCGGAGCTGAAGGGCTACTGGCGCTTCCTCGGCCGGGTCGATCTCGGATCGACCTTCTTCTTCCACGCGCCGATCCCGATGGGGACAACGCGCGAGACGCTGGATAGCGCTGGCCTGCTGAGCGCCGCGATCGGCGCCGATGTCGCCTTTGAGCTGCAGCATGTCGGCTTCTGGGACCTCCGGATCGCCATGGCCGACGCCTATCATGCGGGGCGCATCTTCATCGCGGGCGACGCCGCCCACAGCCACCCGCCCTATGGCGGCTATGGCATCAACACGGGCTTCGAGGACGCCGTGAACCTCGCCTGGAAGCTCGATGCCGCCCTGGCCGGCTGGGCGGGTCCGGGGCTCCTCGCGAGCTACGGCGCCGAGCGGCGTCCCGTCTTCGCCTCGACGGCGCGGGATTTCATCGAGGCGGCCATCACGAGCGACCGCGATTTCCTCGCCGCCTATGATCCGGTCCGCGATCCGGCAGCCTTCGCCGCCGCCTGGGCGGCGCGGGCGAGCGGCGCGGTTGGCGAGGTGCATGCGTTCGAGCCCCATTACGAAGGCTCGCCGATCGTCTTCGGCCCGCCGGGCGCCGAGTGCAGCGCCAAGGGTGCGCATCGCCACGAGGCGCGCGCCGGCCATCATCTCTCGCCGCACCGGCTTCCGGACGGGCGGTCCGTGCCCCAGTCCCTGGAGCCCCGGTTCACGCTGCTGTCCTTCGGCGCCGATCCGGCGCTGGTCGCGGGCTTCAGGGCGGAGGCCCACGGTCTCGGCGCACCGCTCGCGGTCGTGGAAGGCCCGCGCGAGGGATCACCCTACGGCGCCTCGGCCGTGCTCGTGCGTCCGGATCAGTTCGTCGCCTGGGCTGGCGAGGCCGGCGATCCAGCCGCGATCCTCCGCCGCGCGGCCGGCTGGTGACGGCGCTCCGTCGCGCGAAGCCGTTTCAGCCGCGGAAGGCGCAGGCGCGCCGCGTCGCAGCCGCCTCGGGCGCCGTCAGGAGGGAGATGAGCGTATCCGCAGCGGACCCATGCGCGGAGGCGCGGGCGCGTCCCGCCGTGTAGATGGTTACGAGCGCGTGCGCGCCGGGCAGGTCCTCCACGAGGTGGACGCCTGGCGTCGCCACGATCTCGGTCGCCTGCGTGCAGCCGATCGGTCGTGCCCCGGGTGCGGCCGCGAGGGCCTTCATCGCCGTCGCGCCGTTCGGGAAAGTACGAAGCCGGCTATTGACCTCCTGGAGGATGCCGAGATTCGCCATCACATTCCGAAAATGGATGCCCGCGGTCGCGAGCTCCGGATCGGGAAAGTAGATCGCATCCGCCGCGAGCAGCGCATCCCGCAGCGCCGCCGCGTCGCCGCAGGCGGGCGGCGCATCGCCTTCGCGGACGGCGATGGCGGTAGCCACGCCGCCGATGTCGCGGATGCTCGCGGGCTCGACCAGGCCGAGGCTCCCGAGCTCGGCGAGGATCGCCCTCGTCAGTATGACGCAATCGACCGCCTCGCCGTCCATCACCCGCTTGCGCATGCCGCCCACCGCGCCGAAGTCGCCGGCGATGCCGTAGCCGGTGGCCTCGGCGAAGGCCGGCGTGAGCGCCTGCACGAGCCCGTGGGCCGCGCCGCCGCTGAGGATCCGGAGGTCAGGCATCGTCTTGCTCCATGGCTGCGATGATCCGTTCGCGCGTGAAGGGCATGCGCCTCACGCGCACGCCGAGCGCGGCGTGGATGGCGTTGGCGAGCGCGGCCGCCGTCGGGCCGTGCGCGATCTCGCCGGCGCCGAGCGGCGGCTCCTCCGGCCGGTCGATCAGGGTGATCTCGACCGCGGGCGCCTCGCTGAAGCGCAGGATCGGGTACTGCTCCCAGGAGCCGCACTCGAGGCCTTGCGGGTGGAAGCGGACTTCTTCCTTCAAGACCCAGCTCGTGGCCTGCACGGCGCCGCCTTCGATCTGGTTGATCGCGCCGTCGCGGCTGATGGCCTCGCCGACATCGGCCGCGATCCAGAGTCGCGCGGCGCGGACTTCCTCCCGGACGTCGATCTCCGCGACGACGGCGCAATAGCCGCTCGTGTTCTTGTAGCGCGCGAAGGCGAGGCCCCGGCCATGGCCGTCCGGCGGCGCGCCCGACCGCTCGGCCATGGCGGACACGGTCTCGAGCACGGCCCGCGCGCGCGGATCCGTCAGATGCTCGAGCCGGAACGCGAGTGGGTCGCGTCCCGACATCGCCGCCAGCTCGTCCATGAAGCATTCGATCGCGAGCACGTTGCCGATCGCGCCCAGCGACCGGAGGGACGAGGTGCGGATCGGCTGATCGATGAGGCGATGCTTGACGACGCTGAGATGGGGAATGTCGTAGACGGGCACGGCGTTCCGCTGCGCGCCGCCGCCCGAGGCCAGCGGCGGATCGACGGCCGGGAGCCGCGGGAAGGGCTGCGCCAGATCATGCCCCGCCAGCAGCACCGGCGTCGCGGCGCGGCCGGGGCGCGCGGTGTGGCCGTTGCTCCAGATCTCCTGCCGCCAGCGCGCGATCCGGCCTTGGGGGTCGAGCGCGGCCGACACTTCGACCAGCATGGCCGCGCCGAGGGGGGAGCGGCTGAGCTCGTCCTCCCGGCTCCAGCGCAGGCGCACCGGGCGGCCCGGCACGGCGCGGGAGAGCAAGGCCGCATCGAGCGCCACGTCGTCGGCGCCATTGTGGCCATAGCACCCGGCGCCTTCCGCATGCTCGACGACGATGTCCTCGCGCGGCAGGCCGAAGACGAGCGCAAGGTCGGACCTGAGGTTGTAGACGCCCTGCGTGTGCGACAGCACCTTCAGCCTGCCGTCTTGCCAGTGGGCGATGGCGCAAGAGGGCGCGATCGATCCATGCGCGAGGAAGGGCTTGAGGTAGCGCCGCGTGATGAGGCCGTCGCCGGCCGCGCCCTCGCCCTGCGTGGCGACGGTTTCCGTTTCGGCCTTCGCGCCGCGCAGCCAGCCTTCGAGCCCGGCCGGATCGGGGAGGGGGCCGCCACCCTCCCACTGCGCGACGCGCGCGAGAGCCGCGAGAGCCCGCTCCGCCGCCCGCTCGCTCGCGCAGACCACGCCGAGGAACGCGCCGTCGCGCACGAGCGTGGCGTCGGGATGCCTTGCGCGGAAGGCGGCGTCGTCGAGCGCGACGAGGGAGGCGCCTGTCCGGGGCGGCCTGAGGACGCGGCCATGCAGCATGTCGGGCAGGGAGATGTCATGGATATATGGTCGCGTGCCGAAGACGCGGCCGGCCAGGTCGGGCTGCGGCTCATCTGGCGATGACCGGCGTCCAAGCGGCCGGGCGTAGCCGTCGGCCTCGCGGTCGAGCGAGACGCTGCCGGCCAGTTCCCCATAGCCGAGCCGCAGGTTGCCCGGTCCCCGCAGCACGCCTTCCTCGACCGTGATCGCCTCGGCGGCGCAGTCGAACCGCCGCGCGGCCTCGGCCACGAACAGGGCGCGCGCCTCGGCCGAGGCCTGCCGGAGGGCCATGCCGCAGTCGCGCATGGAAAGCGAGCCCGAGGTCACGCCCTCGTCCGGGCTGAGGCCCGTGGTCGCGGGCCGGAAGCGGATCGCCGCTGGCGGCACGCCGAGCTCGGCCGCCGCGATGCCGGCGAGCGCCGCCAGCAGGCCCTGCCCCAGCTCGACCTTGCCGGGGCTGAGCATGACGCTGCCGTCGGACGCGAAAGAGAGCCAGCGCGAGAGCCGCGGCTCGGCCGCGAGGCTGCCGGGCAGGCGCGCGACGGTTGATGGCTCAGCCAAGCGAAGGCTCGCCGCGCATCGCCGCCGCCCGCCCGACGGCCCGGATGATCCTGTTGTGCGCGCCGCAGCGGCAGAGATTGCCGTCGAGCGCCTCGCGGATCTCCGCGTCGCGCGGGTTCGGGTTCGTCGCCAGCAGCGCCGCAGCGCTGATGATGATGCCGGAGATGCAATAGCCGCATTGCATCGCCCGCTCCGCGATGAAAGCCTCCTGCAGCGGGTGCGGCCGCGTCGCGTCGCCCAGCCCTTCGAGCGTCGTGACGCTCTTGCCCCCGAGCCAGCCCATCGGCGTGACGCAGGCGCTCGCGGCGCGGCCATTGACCAGCACGTTGCAGGCGCCGCAGAGCCCCTGGCCGCAGCCGAAGCGGCTGGCGGCCAGGCCGCGGTCCGCGCGCAGCCAGTCGAGCAGGTCGCGGTCCGGATCGCCGTCGTAGCTGACCGTCTGGCCGTTCAGGACGAGCGACAGGCCGCTCACCTGTCACTGCGCCTTGATGTTGGCCGTTTCGATCACGGTCTTCCACTTCGCGATGTCGCGGGTGAGATAGTCGCTGAATTCCGCCGGCGTCATGGACAGGGCGACGGCGCCCTGCTTGGCCCAGGCGTCCCTGATTTCGGGCCGCGCCTGGAACTTGCGCACCTCGGCGTTGAGGAGATCGACGATCTCCTTCGGCGTCCCGGCCGGCGCCATGAGGCCGAGCCAGATCGTCGCCTCGAAACCCGGAACGCCGGCCTCGATCGCCGTCGGCAGGTCAGGCATGATCGCCGACCGCGTGGCGCCGGTGGTGGCGAGCGCCCGGACCTGTCCGGCGGCGATCGTGGGGGTCATGGTGGTGACCGCATCCATCATCATCTGCGCATGGCCGCCGAGCACGCTGTTGCGCGCGTCGCCGCTGCTGCGGTGGGGCAGATGCACCATCTGCGTGCCGGTGAGCGCCTTGAAGTTCTCGCCGGCGAGATGGTACGGCGTGCCGTTGCCCGAGGAGGCATAGGTCAGCGCGCCCGGCTTCGCCTTCGCCAGATCGACGAATTCCTTCAGCGTCTTCGCCTCGACCGACGGATGCACGACGATCACGAGATCGGAGGCGTTGACCGGCGCGACGGGCACGAAGGCCTGCGTCAGCACATAGCCGCGGTTCGGCAGCAGCGTCTCGTTGGCCGTGTGCGTGTTCGACATCATGAGCAGCGTGTAGCCGTCCGGCGTTGCACGGCCCGCCTCGACGGTGCCGATGACCGCGCCCGCGCCCGGCTTGTTCTCGATGACGAAATTCTGCTTTAGCGCCTCGGCGAGATGCTGGCCGACGGCCCGCGCATAGATGTCGGCCGGCCCGCCCGGTCCGAAGGGCACCACGATCCTCACCGGCCGGTTCGGATAGCCCTGCGCCAGCGCGGCGGGCGTCAGCGCCGCCGCGAGGCCGAGGGCCGCCAGCGCGGCCAGGATGGTGCGGCGAAGTCCAGTCATGGCGATCCTCCCGAGATCGACGGCCCGCCCCTCATGCCGGGGGCGTGGCCGGAAACGACATCCTCAGCCGCCGTCGACGCGGCCGATCTTGCGGACGGCCTCGATGAGCCGGCGTGAATCCGACTCGACGAAGGCCGTGAATTCCGGCTGGTCGAGATAGGCGGGCGGGCTGCCGGCCTGCTCGAAGGTCCGGCGCGTCTCCGGATCCGCCATCGCCTCCTTCATCGCGGCCCTGAGCCGGCTTACGATCTCGGGCGGCGTCGAACGCGGCGCGAAGAGCCCGCCCCAGATATAAAACTCGACATCCTTGTAGCCGAGCTCGCGGAAGGTCGGCGTGTCGGGAAAGGCCGGCACGCGCTCGGCGCCGAAGTTCGCGAGGACGCGGATCCTGCCCGCGTCCGCCTGCTGCTTCAGCACGCCCGGCGCCGAGGCGAGCGCCTTGATCTGGCCCGAGAGCAGGTCGTTCAGCGCCGGTCCCGCGCCGCGGTAGGGCACATGGTTGAGCTTGATGCCGGCGTTCGTCGTGAACATCTCCATCGAGACATGCAGCGTTCCGTACGGGCCCGAGGATCCGTAGGGGATCGTGCCGGGCTGCTGCTTCGCCGCCTCGACGAGGTCCGCCACGGACTTCCAGGGCGTGTCGGCGCTGACCGCGAGCAGGGTCGGATCCGCGAGGACGCGCGCGATCGGGACCAGCTCGCTCGTCTCGTACTGAGGCTGCCGGCCCATGATGCGGTCGGCCTCCGGCAGCACCGCGAGCGAGGAGAGCGTCATCAGCAGCGTATGGCCGTCGTTGGCGCCGCGCGCCACGGCGGCGTTGCCGAGCGCCCCGCCGGCGCCGCCGCGGTTGTCCACCACGACCGGCTTGCCGAAGATGCGCTCGAACGCCTTGGCGATCGGCCGCGCCGCGAGGTCGCCCTGCCCGCCCGGCGGGAAGGGCACGATCATCTTGAGGTTCTGGGTGGGCCAGCCCTGGCTGGACCCCGCCGCACCCTGCGCCAGGACGGGCCGGGGCAGCATCGCCGCCGCCGCGCCCACCAGGAATGCTCTGCGCTCCATGCTTTCCTCCCTGAAAAGCGAAGGGCAATGTCGCCTTCAGGCGACCTTGTTCTCCAGCACGCCGATCCGGTCGATCTCGATCCGCACCACGTCGCCCTTCTGCAGGAACTTCGGCGGCGTGAAGCCGATGCCCACGCCAGCCGGCGTGCCGGTGGCGATGATGTCGCCGGGCTCCAGCGTGATGTAGCGCGAGATGGTCTCGATCAGGGTCGGGATGTCGAAGATCAGATCCTTGACCGGCGCGTCTTGGCGCAGCTCGCCGTTGATGAAGGTGCGGAGCCGGAGCGCTGCTGGATCGCCCACCTCGTCGGCCGTGACCACGGCGGGGCCCATCGGGCAGAAGCCGTCGATGCCCTTGCCGATCGCCCACTGGCGATGCTTCTGCTGGAGCTGCCGCGAGGTCACGTCGTTGACGATCGTGTAGCCGAAGACATGGTCCATCGCTGCGGTGCGGCCGATGCCACGGCCGCCCTGTCCGATGACGACGGCGAGCTCGCCCTCGTAGTCGACCGAATTCGTGTCGTCGAGATGGGCGGGAATCAGGTCGCCCGGGCCAGAGACCGACGTCGGCTGCTTGGTGAAGACGACCGGATGCTCGGGCACCACCTCTTTCGCCGTCGCGTCGAACCCGCTGTTGGCGAATTCCTTGGCGTGCTCGTGGTAGTTCTTGCCGACGCAGAAGATGTTGCGGGCCGGCCGCGGGATCGGGGCGAGGATCGTCGCTCCCGCCACGAGGGGCAGCGACTCAACCGAGGCCTGGAGTTCGCTCCGCTCGCTTGCGCCCATGGCGGCCACGGTCGCGACGGTCGCCCCGCGGCCGAGCGATGCGGACAGGTCGCGGATGCCTTCCGCCGTCTCCACGCCGAGGCGTGGCTCGCGCGTGTCGCCGGTTCTGATGCTGACGAGCCGCATGATGCTCCGGTCCGATATCCATGAATGACATCAGGGACCACGATTGACCACTCCGTGTCAATGTCGTTAATTGGTCAACCAATTTGGAGTCCCGCGATGGCATCGAGGCTTTCGCCCGAACGGATCCGCGACCATGTCGCCGGGCTTATCGCGGCCGGCCGCTACGCGCCGGGAGACCGCCTGCCGACCGAGCGGGCGCTGGCGGAGAGCCTGCCCGCCTCGCGGAACGCGGTGCGCGACGGCCTCGCATTGCTGGCCTCCGACGGACTGGTGCGCCGCGTCGGCGGCAGCGGGACATATGTGGCCCCGGCCGCGGCAGGCGTGCCGGACTGGGCGCCGCGCCTTTCCAGCCCGGCGGAGATCATGGAGGCGCGTCTCGCCTTCGAGCCGAGGCTCGTCCGCCTCGCCGCGCTCCAGGCGACCCCGACCGAGATCGACGCGCTCGATGCCCTGCAGGCGCGGATGGTGGCGGACCCCGGCGGGACCGGCTTCGAGAGTCTCGACGCCGCGCTCCACGCCGGCATCGCTGCCGCGACCCGCAACCGCCTGCTCGATCATCTCTATCGCGAGATCACGCAGGCGCGGGACCAAGCGCTCTGGGGCGAACTGAAGAAGCGCTCCGCGACGGCGGAGAACCGGCGCACCTATGTCGCCGAACATGCGGCCATCCTGGCGGCGATCCGCCGTCGCGAGCCGGAGGAGGCCGAGGAGGCCGCGGCGGCGCACCTGAGAAGCGTGCGGCGTCACATGCTGGGGGAGTGAGAGAGGTGGGGTCGGCCGAGCCGCCCGGCTTCTGGTTCAGCTCATGCCGCGCGAGGCTCGAGCAGGGCGCCGAGCAGCGGGTTCGGAAACTTGCGCTTCGCCGTGACCGCGAAGAACTGCTCGCGGATCTCCTGAAGCTGGACGAGTTCCCTGAGCGCCCCCGAGGCGAGCTCGTCGCGGACCACGATCGGCGGAATGACGCCAAGGCCCGCTCCCTCGCGCACGAGAAGGCGCATCATCGCCATGTCGTCGACCTCCGCGGCGATCAGCGGATGCACGCCCAGGCGGCTGACAAGAGCGTCGAAGTCGATCCGCACGCTGCTCTGGACCGAGGGCAGCACGATGGGATGGCGCCGCAGCAGTTCCGGCAGGTCGTCTCCCTCGTGCGCCAGGCCCGGAACGCCGACGAGGCTGACATTCTGGTCGGCGAGGCGATGCGCGACGACCGGCGTGAGGGAATCCTGCCGCAGCAGCTGATTGGTCAGCACGACGTCGAGCTGATGCGCCTCGAGCGCGGCCATGAGTTCGTTGAAGCTGCCCGAACGCAGGACGATCTCCACATCCGGGCGACCCAGGATCGGCTTCAGGAAGGAGAGCTGGAAATTGCGGGACAGCGTCGCGAGCGCGCCGACGCGGAACGCGGTGCGGACGCGACCCTGCTGGCGCAGGGTCCCGATGAGCTCCTCGCCCGCCGCGAACACCGCATCCGCATGATCGAGGGCGACGCGGCCCGCTTCCGTCAACTGCAGGGTGCGACCGCGCCGCTCGAACAGCGCATGGCCGAGCTGATGCTCCAGCTTGCGGATCTGGGCCGAAAGCGCGGATTGCGACAGGTTGAGCCGACCCGCCGCCCGCGTCAGGTTGCCGTCGTGCGCGACCGCCCGGAAATAGCGGAGGTGGTGATAGTTCAGGCCCGACATCGTTCGATTTTAGCGAACGATAGAGAGCAAACAATGTATTTTTTGAAACTGATGCAGATTGGTAGACCGGCCCTGTCCCAGCCGGATCGACCCCATGCACGCTTTCCTTGCGCTCCTGCCCGCCCTGGCCTTCGCGGCCGCGGCCTTCGCCCTCTTCCGGGGACCGGACTTCCGGCCACGTGGTCCGCTCGCAACCGCTGAAATCCTCGCGCTGGCTGCGATCGTGACCGCCGTCGGCGCCATCGCCGCCCTCGTGATGCTCGGTCCGACAACGAGCCCGCTGCTCGGCCTCGCCGGCCTCGGCCTTTCCATGCGGCTCGATGCGGTCAGCGCCACGATGCTGGCCCTCGTCTCCTTCATCGGCTGGATCATCCTGCGGTTCTCCGCCCGCTATCTCGACGGCGAGCCGCGGCAAGGCTGGTTCACCGGAGTGATGGCCGCCACGCTCGCGGCGGTGGCGATCATGGTCGCCTCTGGCAACCTTCTGCTGCTGGCGGCGGCCTGGATCGCCACGGGCGTCGGGATCGGCCGTCTGCTGCTCTTCTACCCTGACCGCCCGCAGGCGCGGCGCGCCGAGCGGAAGATGCGCGTGACCGCGCGGCTCGGCGATGCCGCCCTGGTGCTCGCGGCTGTCTCGCTCTGGTGGCAGGCGGGGTCCGGCGATATTGCGGCGATCCTCGCCCATGCGCGGTCCGCGCCGGGCGGGCTGACGCTGCCCGCCCTGCTGCTCGCGCTCGCGGCGGTCCTGAAGTCGGCGCAGTTCCCGACCCATGGCTGGCTGACCGAGGTGATGGAGGCCCCGACGCCGGTCTCGGCCCTCCTCCATGCCGGCGTCGTCAATGCGGGCGGTTTCCTGCTGATCCGCTTCGCCGACGTGATGATCGCCTCGCCCTCGGCGCTGGCGCTGCTCGTCGCGGTCGGCGGCTTCACGGCGCTCTTTGCCGGCCTGGTGATGCTGACGCAGCCCGCGATCAAGACGTCCCTCGCCTGGTCGACGACCGGCCAGATGGGCTTCATGATCCTGCAGTGCGGCCTGACGCTCTTCCCGCTGGCGCTGCTGCACATCGTCGCCCATTCCTTTTACAAGGCTCACGCCTTCCTCGCCTCCGGCAACGCCGTGCAGGATGTCGCTGCGGTGCGCAGGCCAGGGCCCGTCGCGGCACCCGGCCCGGCGTCGGTCGGCAAGGCCTTCCTGATCGCCATCGCCATCTACGCGGCCGTGAGCCTCCTCTTCGGCGGCTGGCAGAAGCCGCCGCAGGCCATCGTGCTCGGCGGCATCCTGGTGCTCGGCGTCGCCTACCTGATCGCCCAGGGACTCGCCGACGCCGCGCCCCGGGCGCTCATGCGGCGCACCGCCTCTGCCGCCCTGGCGGCTGCCATCAGCTATGTCCTCCTTCAGGCGGTCGCCGAATGGCTGATGGCCGGCACCCTGCCGCCCTCGCCGGCGCCGGGACCGCTCGAATGGGCGTTGCTGGCCCTGGCCGTGCTGAGCTTCGCTCTCGTCGCGCTGGCGCAGAGCCTCTTCCCGCTCTGGGCCTTCCACCCGGCGGCGGCGGGCGTGCGGATCCATCTCACCAACGGCCTCTACGCCAATGCGCTCTTCGACCGGCTGCTCGACGGCTGGTCGGCCGGGCGGACCAAGGCCTGATCTTTCGCCAACTCAGCCGAAGGCGCTCCCATGACACCCCTTTCCGCCGACACGATCCTCGCCGCCGCCGACGCAGCGCAGAGGCTCATCCCGCCGGCCTGGCCGCTCGCCGCGACCGTTGCCGTCAATCCCTTCCTCGGACATGCCAGGGATAGCCTCGCGGAAGCGCAGCAGCGCCTCGGCCGCGCTGCCGGCCTCCGCCTGACCATGCCCCGCGGCTGGTATGCCGCGAAGATCGCCTCGGGCGAGATCGCGGACGACGATCTCGCGGCGGCGATCGCGATGGTCCGGGGGGCTCCGTCGTCGACGGAGGCGCTGAAGCGGGCGGCGCTCGCCGCGACGCCGGCGGCCCGTGCGCTGCCGACCATCGCGAGCCTGGCGGCGGCGGAGACGGGGCGCGACATTGAGGCGATCGTCGCCGACCGGATCGGCGCCTGGGCCGGGTCCTATTTCGACGAGGGTCAGGCTCACTGGGCCGCGGCCCGGGGCGGCGGAGCGGAGGAGGGCGGCAGCGCCTGGGCGTCCTGGCAAAGCTTCGCCACGCATGACCTGACGCCCGAGATCCGCGGCATCAGCTCTTTCGCCGCTCATGCGGCGGGCGCTCCTCAGCGGGCCGACGAGGCCATCATTTGCGCGGCGGCCAGCCTTCGCCTCGAAGCCGGTGCGCTGCCGGCCTACTTCCACGCCTTGCTCATGAGCCTCGGCGGCTGGGCGCATCTGGCGCGCTGGCGGCTCTGGCAGGCCGAGCTGGCCGGCGGCGCGGACAACACCTTGCGTGATCTGCTCGCGATCCGCCTCACCTTCGAGACGGCGGTCCATGCCCTTCATGCGGACCGGATCGCCGCCGGATGGGCCGAGGCGGTCCGGGCCTATGGTCTGCCGGTTCTGCCCGACGCCGACGACGCGATCGACGCCGCCCTGCAGGAGGCGGCGGAGCGCGCCCACCAGCGGCGGCTCGTGGAGATGCTGGACGGACCTCCGGCAGCCACGCCCTCGGCGGGACCTCTGGTGCAGGCGGCCTTCTGCATCGACGTGCGGTCGGAAGTCTTCCGGCGCGCGCTCGAAAGCGTGGATCCTGGCATCGAGACGATCGGCTTCGCCGGATTCTTCGGCCTGCCGCTCGCGCACCGGCGCTTCGGCTCGCGGCTGACGGAGGCGCATCTGCCGGTCCTTCTCAGGCCAGCGGCGAGGACCTGCCATGCCGTCACCCCGGAACTCGAGGAGAAGGAAGAGACGCTCCGGATCGCGGCGCGCGCGCGGCGGGCCTGGAGCCGGTTCCAGCAGGCCGCCGTCTCCTCCTTCGCCTTCGTCGAGGCGGCCGGTCCCCTCTACGCGGGCAAGCTCGTCGCGTCGGCGCTCCGCCTGGGCGGCGGCGCGGAGAAGCCCGAGCCGGCGCCGCGCCTCGACCCGGAGATTCCGGTGGAGACGCGGGTTTCGATTGCGAAGACCGTGCTCGGGGCGATGTCGATGAAGGGGCCCTTCGCGCCCCTCGTGCTGCTCGCGGGCCATGGCGCGCGCGTCGTCAACAACGCGCATGCCAGCGCCCTCCATTGCGGCGCCTGCGGCGGACAGACGGGGGAGGTCAGCGCGCGGACGCTCGCGAGCCTGCTCAACGAGCCGGAGGTACGCAAGGGCCTCGCGGCCGAAGGCATCGTCATTCCGCCGGAGACGCTTGTCGTCGGCGCCTTGCACGACACGACCTCCGACGAGGTGACTCTCTTGGACGCCGACCAGCCCTCGCCGGCACATGCGGATCAGATCGCTCGGCTCAGGCGCTGGCTCTCCGGCGCCGCCGTCGCCGCGCGGACGGAGCGTGCGCTGAAGATGCCGCTGGCGACGGGACAGGCGGACCTCGCGAAGCGCGGTCGCGACTGGTCGGAGGTGCGGCCGGAATGGGGGCTCGCCGGATGCAGCACCTTCATCGCCGCGCCGCGCCATCGGACGGCGGGCCGAAATCTCGGCGGGCGCGCGTTCCTGCACAGCTACGACTGGCGGGCCGACAAGGACTTCTCCGTGCTGGAGCTCATCATGACCGCTCCGGTCGTGGTGGCGAGCTGGATCAGCCTGCAATATTACGGCTCGGTGGTGGCGCCGCAGGCCTTTGGCGCCGGCAACAAGCTCCTGCACAATGTCGTGGGTGGAGTCGGCGTGCTGGAGGGCAACGGCGGCGCGCCGCGCGTCGGCCTGCCCTGGCAGTCGGTGCATGACGGCGAGCGGCTCGTCCATGATCCGCTGAGGCTCACGGTTCTGGTCGAGGCGCCGCGCGAGGCGATCACGGAGGTGCTGCGCAGGCACGAGGGCGTGCGCGCGCTGTTCGACAATCGCTGGCTGCACCTGCTCGTGCTCGACGCCGAGGGGAGGATTGGCTGGCGTTACGCCGGAGGCCTCGCCTGGGAGCCCGCGGCAGGCCCGCTGGAGGCGCGGCGGAAGGCCGCCTGACCGGTTTCGTGCCGCCCCAGCGAGAAGGTTCAGGCGAACAGGCTCTTGGGCAGCATGCCATGGACGCCCTTCGCCATGTTGACGGTCTGCGTGACGCGGAAATCCACGCCGACCGAGCAGAGCGTGTAGGCGTCGAGGCGCGAGAGATTCCGCGTCGAGACGAGATAGTCGATCATCTCCCGGAGCGCCGTCTCCATGGCGCGGTCGAGGCTCGCGTCGAAGCCCATGGTGATGACATGCGTCGCGGTCTCGGCGCGTGGCATCGACAGTGTCATGTCCTTGCGCAGATGGAACTCGAACGTGCCCTGGAGCGCCGTTTCGATCGCGGTCAGGCAGACCTCGCCATCGCCCTGCGCGCCATGCCCGTCGCCGCAGGAGAAATGGGCGCCCGGCGTCAGGACCGGCAGGTAGAGCACCGATCCGGCGGTCAGCTCCTTGTTGTCGATATTGCCGCCGAAGGCCCGTGGGATCACCGAGGTGCATTTGCCCCAGCTCGCCGGCGGCGAGACGCCCATGATGCCGAAGAAGGGCCGGAGCGGGATGTCGATGCCGAACGGCAGCCGCCCGATCATCTTCTCCCGGTCGAGGGGGATGTTGAGGATGCGCCCTTCCGGGAAATCATCCTGCAGCGTGCCGCCCAGCGGCCTGACGAGGTTGAAGCCCCAGTCCTGCCGCAGCTCAACCGCCTTGATCCTGACCTCCAGCACGTCGCCGGGCATCGCGCCCTCGATCGCGACCGGTCCCGTCAGGATGTGCGGCGCGCCGGCGAAGCGCTCGCAATGGCGGTGGACGTCGAACAGTTCCGGCGGCGTGTGGAAGGGTGCGGGCGGCACCATTTCGGGTGGTCCGGTGAGCGTGTCGATCGTGACCGTATCCCCCGACCTCACGGTGATCATCGCCGGGCGCGCCGCGTCGAAGAAGCCCCAATGGCAATGCGCCGCGCTGGCCGCGAGATGATGATGGGTCATGAAGTCGCTCCGCACCTGGGCCGTCGCCGCGCCCGGATGCCGGGCTTGCAACCGGCATGCCAAAGGAGGGTCGCGTCTGGCGCGCCGGCGCCTCTCTGCGATCGCATCGTTCCCCTGCCGGAGCCGTAATGGTCCGGCGAGAAATCGCTGCGGAAGCATGAAAACTGCCGAGGCGTCAGCGGAGGCGGCCCATTGGGAAGGATTGCATGAAAACGAGGCTTCAGCATTTAAGCCTCCCTCAACCAAGCTGGAAATCTTCCTTCGATTCGAAGGAACCTGCCGTAACGTCATGGGCAAAGTCCCCTATTCACTCGCAACCTGAACGGATTTATAGGTTCCCTTGTTGAAATGACCGTCACCTACGTAGCTTGACGCAAGAATGCGTCAGGCTCCGTTGCGACGTGATTGCCAACATGAATAGTAATTGTGGTCGCATCGACAGTATGCGGAACCCAGGCAAGGTATCGATGCTTCAGGCGGGGCTGTGCCTGAGCATCGGGAAGCCGGGCTCGAGAGCGGACGAGATTGCACCTGGCCAGGTGCAATCCGGCCGGACGGATCTGTCATCGCGACTGCATCGCTGGTGAAGGGGCGAGCGGACAGACATGGCGACGATACTGACGGTGGACGACTCCCCGAGCGTCCGACAGATGGTGAAGCTCGTGCTGGGCGGGGCGGGCCACGCCGTGACGGAGGCCTGCGACGGCTCGGACGGTTTGGCCAAGGCCTCGGCACAGAAGTTTGATCTGGTCCTTACCGATCTCAACATGCCGGTGATGAACGGCTTCGAGATGATCCGGGGCTTGCGGAAGATGCCGGCGATGAACGGCGTGCCGATCGTCTTCATCACCACCGAGTCCGACGATGGCGCCAAGCAGGAGGCGAGGGCCGCCGGCGCCACCGGCTGGATCACCAAGCCCTTCAAGGCGGAGCAGCTTCACGCCGTCGTGGCCAAGCTGGTGCGCGCGTGATGAAGAGCGATCCCCCAAGGACCATGCGCCTCCGGCGCGGCCGGCCCTAGGTCTCGGCCGTCCGACCTTCCCTCCGCTGAAGCTCCACATCCCACAATCCGCGATTGCAGGATCGATCCACCATGCGCGTCACCATCCGAACGAAACTCCTGGCCGCCTTCGGCCTCGTGCTTGCCCTTTCCACTGGCGCAGGCACGCTCGCCTACGTGCAGATCACCCGCCTGACAGGAGCCCAGGAGAAGGCCAGCGCGCTCCTCGGGCGGGTCGATGCGATCGGCGATCTGGTCGTTGCGGTCCAGTCGGGAACGCTGGCCGAGAAGAATGCCATCCTGCTGAGCGATGGCAAGGCGATCGCGGCCGAAGTGGCGAGGCTCGGCAGCTATCGTGAGGCCGCAGGCAGGGCCGAAGCGGGGCTTGTACAGGACGCCGGTCCCGAGGACCGCAAGCACCTCGCCGACATCGCCTCTCGGCTGAAGCGGCTCTACGCCATCCAGGACGAGATCCTGAAGAACGCCGAGCTCAACTCGGATCGGCGGGCCGTCGAGATCTGGGATGGCGAAACCGCCGCGGCGCTCGATTCCTTCATGAAGCTCTTCGACCAAGCCTACATGCAGGTCCAGGCGCAGCGCAATGGCGCGGGCCTCCAGGCGGCGCTCTCGATCCAGACCGTGCGTCTCCAGGCCAGGCGCATGCTGATGCAGGTCAGCGAGGCTTTCGGGGCGAAGTCGGTCGCCGAGATCGACGGTCATGTCGAAACCGCGCTCAAGACCGCCGATCTCCTCAAGGGAGAGATGGAAAAGGCCGCGACACTGATCGGACGGCAGGGCGTCAACACCGCTCCGCTTTCCAAGGAGGTCGAGCGGCTGATCGCGAGCTCGGGCCGGGTCATGACGGTGCTGCGTGAGGCCGGCAAGATCAAGGCGACCGCGCTCTCGACCTCGGAAGCGCAGCAGGCGCAGAGCGCGGCCTACGAGGCGCTCAAGACCTACGATCATTTCCTCACGGACGCGAGCCGCAAGGCGACGACGGCGGCCATGGAGGAAGCCTCATTCGCGAAGACCTCCCTGATCGGCGTTCTCCTGGCCGCGACGCTGATCGGGCTGGCCGCCGCCTTCTACATGGCCAACAGCCTGAGCCGCGGCCTGCGCCAGGCGGTCCAGCTGGCGGATGCCGTCGCCGTCGGCGACCTGACCCAGACCGTCGCCGTCCGGAGCGAGGACGAGCTCGGCGATCTCGTCAAGGCGCTCAACGCCATGACCACCAACCTGAGCGCGACGGCCGACATTGCCGACTCGATTGCCGCCGGCGACCTCACGGTCGAGCCGCAACGGCACTCGGACAAGGACAAGCTCGGCATCGCTCTCGAGAACATGGTGGCCAAGCTGCGCGACGTGGCGACCCAGGTCTCCGGTGCGGCCCAGAGCATGTCGGCCGGTTCGCAGCAGCTTTCCTCGAGCGCCGAGCAGCTGTCGCAGGGTTCGACCGAGCAGGCGGCGTCGACCGAAGAGGCCTCCGCCTCGATGGAGGAGATGGCGGCCAACGTGAAGCAGACCGCCGAAAACGCCATGACCACCGAACAGATGGCCGTGCGTTCGGCGAAGGATGCCGAGGCGAGCGGCGCGGCCGTGGGCAAGGCGGTGGATGCGATGCAGACCATCGCCGCCAAGATCAACATCGTCCAGGAGATCGCCCGCCAGACCGACCTACTGGCGCTGAACGCGGCCGTCGAGGCGGCGCGCGCCGGCGAGCATGGCCGCGGCTTCGCGGTCGTGGCTTCGGAGGTGCGCAAGCTCGCGGAGCGCAGCCAGTCCGCCGCGGCCGAGATCGGCGAACTGTCGGACGAGACCGTCAAGGTCGCGCAGCAGGCGGGCGAGATGCTCTCGCGCCTCGTGCCGGACATCCGCAAGACGGCGGAACTGGTCGAGGAGATCACGGCGGCCTGCCGCGAGCAGGATGTTGGCGCTTCGCAGATCAACCAGGCGATCCAGCAGCTCGACAAGGTCACGCAGCAGAATGCCTCGGCCTCCGAGGAGGTCTCGTCGACATCGGTCGAACTCAGCAGCCAGGCGCAGCAGCTGCAGTCTGCAGTGGCCTTCTTCCGCGTCCCGCAGGCGGGTCACGCCATGCTGCAGCCGCAGCCGACCGACGCCATCGTCGGGAAGCTGCGCAGCCGCGCCGCAGCGATGAGCGCGCCCGCGCAGACGCCGGCCCCCGCGGGCGGCATGCCTGTCCTGAAGGTCGCCAACGGCGGTTTCGCCTTCGACCTCCGCGGTGGATCGGATCCGCAGGACGCCGCCTTCCGTCGGAACTGACGCCAGGCGCCCGAAACATGGCCGGCACGCCCGCGCTTGGGCGAGCCGGCTGAAGGAAAGCGGCCGGTTGCGCGAGGGCTCCTGCGCCTCCGGCCACAATGCCGTGGAAACGTCCTCCGATCCTGACGGGAATCGCCGGGACGCGGCCGGCGGGCCCAGGCCAGAGTATGGCTGCGGCGGTCATGCCTCGCCCACCGTCCATCCGAGAAGATCTCGGGTGAGGGCCTCGCTCTCTGCAGAACGGAAAGGCTTGCGCTGGTTTCCTGGAAATCCTCCAAAGTGAAAATATTCTAAATTATTGTTTTTCCTTGCGGAATGGCTTGAGCGGCCCGTATGCCGCCGGGAGGCGCCCACTGGCGCTGCCATGCGTGAGCCTCCCGATGACCTCCTTCGTTTCCCATTTCATGAGCCGGCGAAACATCGCCGCCGCGCTTGTCTCCGCAGTCGTTGCAGTCGCGGTGCTGCAGCCACCACCGGCGGCGGCCCAGACGCGACAGGGGGAGCGGCGCATCATCGTGACCGATCTCGCCGGCCGCACGGTCAGCGTGAGGGCCGGCGCCGAGCGCGTCATCCTCGGCGAAGGGCGGCTGCTCTACGGCACCGGCATCCTGGACAAGGACCAGCCCTTCCGCCGCATCGTCGGCTGGGCCGACGACATGATCACCTATGATCCGGGCAGCTGGCGCGCCTACCGGACGCGATATCCGCAGGCCGAGAGCGTGCCGCGCTTCGGCTCGGCCTTCTCCGGCGACTTCTCGGCGGAGAAGGCCATCGCCCTCAATCCCGATGTCGTGCTTCTCCCGCTCTCAGGCCTGTTCAAGGTCAAGGAAACGGGCCTCATTGAGAAGCTCGAGAAGGTCGGCATTCCGGCCCTCTTCGTCGACCTGCGTGAGGAGCCGCTGCAGAACACGGTCCCCACGATCCGCCTGCTGGGCCAGGTCTTCGGCCGCGAGGCGGAGGCGCAGGCGTTCCTCGACTTCTACGAGGCGGAGCGCCGCAAGGTGGCGGACCGGGTCGCCGGCAAGGCCGCGGCCGACCGGCCGCTCGTCATCATGGAGCGGGCTGCGGGCTACGATCCGTCGAAATGCTGCATGACCTTCGGCAAGGCCAACCTCGGCGCGGTGCTCGATGCCGCCGGCGGCCGCAACTGGGGGTCCTCGCGCTTTCCCGGCCTCGGCGGCGACATCAACCCCGAGGCGCTCTTCGCCGAGGACCCGTTCGCGATCGTCGGCACGGGAGCGGACTGGGCCGAGGCCGTGCCCGGCTCCGTCGCCGTGCCGTTCGGCTACGAGACCAATCCGGAGGCCGTGCAGCGCGCGCTCAGGGCGCTGGCGGAACGGAAGGGCTGGTCGACGCTCTCCGCCGTCAGGAGCAAGCGCTTCTTCTCGATCTACCACCAGTTCTACACGAGCCCGGCCCATGTCGTCGCGCTGCAGGTCTTCGCCAAGTGGCTCCACCCCGCCGACTTCCAGGACCTCGACCCGGAGGCGACCTGGCGCGTCTACCATGAGCGCTTCTCGCCGATCCCGCTCAGCGGCGTCTTCTGGGCGCAGCTGCGATGACGATGGTTCTCGACTCCGCCGACGCGGCCGCGAAGCTCTGCGACGCCCACGCCCGCCGGACCGGCCGGCGCCGGTTCGTCCTCGCCGGCCTGGGCTTGGCGACGCTGCTCAGCCTGGTGCTCGATGTCTCGATCGGGCCCGGCGCGCTGTCGCTCAGCTCGGTCGTCGCGACGATCATGCATCCGGCCGCGGCCGAGGCCCGGCTTTCGGTCATCGTCTGGGACATCCGGATGCCGATCGCGCTGATGGGGGTCATCGTCGGCGGCATGCTCGGCCTCGCGGGCTCGCAGATGCAGACGATCCTCGCCAATCCGCTGGCGGACCCCTTCACGCTCGGCATCTCGTCGGCGGCGAGCTTCGGCGCGGCGCTCGCCATCGTGATGGGCTTCAGCCTGATCCCCGCAGCGGGCCCTCTCGTCGTGACGGCCAACGCATTTCTCTTCGCGCTGGGCGCCGCTGCCGCCGTCTTCGCCCTGACGCGCCTGCGCGGCGTGACGCCGGAGACGATGATCCTCTTCGGCATCGCGCTCATGTTCACCTTCAACGCCCTGCTCGGGCTGCTGCAATACCGCGCCTCGGAGACGCAGCTCGCCCAGATCGTCTTCTGGATGCTGGGCTCGCTCGCCCGTGCGAGCTGGGAGAAGATCGCGGCCGCGCTGGCGCTCTGCGCCGTCGTCGCGCCGTTGCTCTGGCGGGACCGGTGGGCGCTGACCGCGCTGCGAACCGGTGACGAGCGGGCGGCGAGCCTCGGCGTCGATGTCGAGGGCCTGCGGCTCAGGACGCTGGCGCTGGTCGCGCTGCTGTCGGCGCTGGCGGTGTCCTTCGTCGGCGTGGTCGGCTTCGTCGGGCTCGTCGGGCCGCATGTCGCGCGGCTGCTTGTCGGAGAGGACCAGCGCTGGTTCGCACCGGCGGCGGCGCTGGCGGGAGCGCTGATCCTCTCGCTCACCTCAATCGTCTCGAAGAGCCTCGTGCCAGGCGTCATCTACCCGATCGGCATCATCACGGCTCTGATCGGCGTGCCGTTCTTCCTCTCCCTGATCCTCGCCAGACGGAGCAACGCATGAACGCCTTGTCACCCGGACCGGCTCTCGTCGTCGACGCCCTGTCCGCGCGCTATGGCGGACGGAGCGTGCTGCGGGAGCTTTCGCCGCGGCCGTTCGAGGCCGGCACGCTGACCGCCCTCATCGGTCCGAACGCGGCCGGGAAATCGACCCTGCTCAAGGCGATCGCCGGGCTCGTGCGCGCCGATGGCGAGGTCAGGCTCGGCGATATCGCGTTCGGCAGGCTGCCCCTGGCGCAGCGCGCCCGGTTTGTGCGCTTCGTGCCGCAGGCCTACCAGACGCAGGCGCGCCTCACGGTGTTCGATCTGCTGCTCGTGGCGCGCATGTGCGGCGGCATCGGCCGGCCGTCGCGCGAGGACATGATCGCCGTGACGTCCGCGATCGAGCGGACGGGCATCGGCCCGATCGCCGACAGCATGGCGGACGCGCTCTCGGGCGGGCAGCAGCAACTCGTTGCGCTCGCGGCGGCTCTGTCGCGTCCGGCGCCGGTGCTGCTGCTCGACGAGCCGACCTCGGCGCTCGACCTGCGCAACCAGCTCGAGGTCTTCCGCATTGCGCGGCGCGCGGCCGACGACGGCGCCGTGGTGATCGCGGCGCTCCACGACCTCAATCTCGCGGCCCGCCATGCGGATCGTGTGACGCTCATGAGCGGTGGGGCGATCGTCGCCGACGGCCCACCCGACGCCGTGCTCACGACCGCCCAGTGCGGCCCGGCCTACGGCGTCGAACTCGCCCATGGACGCACCAGCCGCGGCTCGCTCGCGATCGAAGCCTTCCTGTCCTGACCTTGACCGATGTCCATCCTGTCCGCCGCCCCGCCTGCCTTGCCGAACCACGACATCAAGGAGGATATCCGCCTCTACTGGTCGAAGCGGGCCGTCACCTTCGATCAATCGGCCGGCCACCGCATCGAGGATGAGGTCGAAGCGCCGGCGTGGCGAGCGTTGTTCTCGCGCGCCTTCGGCGATCTCTCCGGGCGCAGGGTGCTCGATCTCGCCTGCGGCACGGGCGAGATCAGCCGCATGCTCCTCGCAATGGGCGCCGAGGTCACAGGAGTCGACTTCGCCGAGCCGATGCTGGAGCGCGCCAGGGCAAAGCATCGCGACCGCGCCTTCAGGGCCCGGCTCGCGGATGTCGAGGACCTGCGGCTCGAGGCCGACGCGAGTTACGACGCCATCGTGACACGCCACCTCGTCTGGACGCTGGTCGATCCGGATCAAGCCTTCCACGAATGGCTGCGGGTCCTGAAGCCGGGCGGGCGGCTGCTGGTGGTGGATGGCGACTGGGTCAACACGCCCGCGCTCGGCCGGCTGATGCGCGCCGCCGCCGACCGCCTGGCGCCACGGGCCGGCACCCATGGCGACGGCGCCGATCTGGTCGAGCATCGCCGCCTGCTGGCGCAGGTGCGCTATCGCGAGGGTCTCGCGGCCGGGCGGCTGTCGGTCGACCTCGCCTCGGCGGGCTTCGAGCGAATCGAGAGCCTGCCTGTCGCGAGGCTCTATTTCTTCGCCATGCGCCGCGCGCCGCTGGCGGACTGGCTGAGGCTGAACGCGTCACGGCGCTTCGCGCTCCTGTGCCGGCGGCCCGTCGCCGGGTGACGGGGCGCGCCGCGCTTGAGTCGAACGGCCTTCCGAAGAGCTGGCGTTTCGTCCCTGCGAGGCGATCGACCGTTCAACCGGAAATAGCCGCCAGCTCGCGACGCTGGCAGCGTCAGAATCGAAGACCATCGACCTGCGGGCGCCGTCGTCGGCGGACCCACCGGGTCGCGCAAGCGAGAGCGGATTTTCAGGCCGGCTTTGACCGATACCGCTCCGGTATTCTCATATACTCGGAGCTTGGAAGGATGGTGGGCGCGACAGGGATCGAACCTGTGACCCCTACCATGTCAAGGTAAGTGATTCGCGCGAATCCAATGACTTAGTAGGCATCGAAGGTCCTATCGTTCCGGTTTCGTGCGCATTTCGCGCATCCAATGTTCTCGACGACGGTTCGATTGTACCTGGAACCACTACCTATAACGACGAAGAGCGATGGCTGCCGGTAGTGGGCCATGAGGACCGCTATGAAGTTTCCTCGCATGGCCGGGTCCGCTCTACCCCTCGGGCTGGCCGATGGGGTGAGGAGCGCGGCGGGGAGATGCTAAGCCCTTCGCGAACGGGCCGAGGCTACATGTCAGTCGGCCTGCAGTCGAACAAGGTAAGGGTCACCTGGGCGGTGCATCGCCTAGTACTCTCAGCTTTTGTAGGGCCATGTCCCGTTGGCCATGAGGGGGCTCATGGGGATGGCGACCGCCAAAACAACCGGCTTTCAAATCTGCGTTGGGCCACGAGGCGAGATAATGCCCTTGACCGTGCCCGCCATGGAACGGCGTTGACCGGAGAGCGCAACCATAAGGCGAAGCTGACTGACGACCAAGTCGAGGCCATCCGTCGCCACCCAGGGCGGCAGGTCGATATCGCCGCTGAATTTGGCATCACCCAAAGTCACGTCAGCGCAATCAAGAATAGGCGAGCGTGGCATCAGGCCCCCCCTCCCACCCCAGAGCCGAGGTCATAAGCGAAACCGACGGCGGCCTTGACAGGGCATCATTCCGGTTCTGGATTAGGGCCGCCAGCTATGTGCGCGCTGGCCGGGCTGGCCAGTGCAAGAGCCTCCTGCATTGCACCACAGTCAGGCAATGCCGCGCCGCGCTCGTGGAGCTGGCGCAGGAGAAAAGCGTCAACCTGCCGATCAAGGAGCCCACACATGAGTGAGAGCGGGATCGAGCACAACGACCGATCGATCGTTGAGGAGGGTGACTATGTCGGCTCGAGCACCGCCGCTGAGACAGTCACGAAATTGAGCGCCGAACTCTCTGCCGTTCGCGCCAAGCTGACGGAAGCTCAGAGGGAGAGGAGTGAAGCCAGGGCGCTTGTGGCATCGGGCGCCTATAATGCGGCCTTCGATGCCGGGTCATCGATGTGGACTTACACCGTTGCCTTGTGCGTCGAGAGGATGCTCGTAGCAGAAGCGACCTGCGCCCAGCTGGTACGGGCCGGCAGTGAAGCGAAACAACGTCAACTCGCCGCTGAAGCTGCCCTTTCCGCCGCCATCGCGCGCGCCGAGACGGCGGAAGCAGAGCGGGACAAAGCTCGCACAGTGATGTGGACCGTTAGCGGCGGCACGTTCAGGTGGGGCGACCACGTCCGCAGAAAGAACGCAACGTCATGGCAGGGGCGCGTTGTCGGTTTCTACCGCACCAGCCTCGCGTCTGAAGGCTACGTGGTCGAGAGCGAGCGCGAGCCTGGGTCGGTCCAAATGTGTCCCGTCACGGCTTTGGATATCGCTCGTGACCATTCCTGACACAAGCCCCACCGCCTGCGAGGAAGCCGCCGCCTATTTGGAGCAGTGGGCGCGCGACATCCGCGCGATGAACGGCCAATCGGCCGACGCCGATCGGATGGATAGGCATGCAGCTATGCTCCGTGCCCTCGTGGCCGAGCGCGACGCGCTGAGAGAGGGGCTAGCCTTGGTTCGTGTTGGCGTGGCGCAAGCGCTTTCGGAACTCCGCGAGCTGCCACCATCAGAGCCCTCACCAAAAGCTTCCTCATGACGGTATTAATGGCAACGCTGCAACCGCTTCCTCGGCAATCTCGACTAGGCGTGCTGCGAATGCTTGAGCAAGACGATGGCTTCGAGGCGGGCAAGCCTCGCCTTCAACTCTTCCAGTTTTTCGTTAGCTGGCTCCGAGGGTCCGGTGTCTGCTCCATTTACGCCGTTGGAATGAGCTGTGGTTTGGCTGAACTGTGGCGAGGGAAGGGGTTCGTCAGGCGACGCCTGACCATAAAGCATGCGGTAGAGGACCGGATTAGCGGCCCGTAGCACGCTTATCGCGAACGTCCGGTGATCGACCTGCAGGGCGTCGGCCCACGCTTCGATCTTTGAAGGCGGTAGCGGCGTTAAACCCGTCTCCACCTGCGATACAAAGCTGTAGTAATCAGCCTTTACCCGACTCGCCAATGCTGTCTGCGAGAGGCCGGCTTTTTCGCGTAACTCTTTGAGCCAAACGCCTAGCTCCTTACGCCGCGCAGTGAGCTCGCTTTTGGAAATGCCGTACTTTGTCTCGTCGTCCATGAACAGCTTCGCCCGAGCACAACATCACTCAGGTGGAGATACTCACATACGAGAGATCGCACAAGCCGAACGCCAGCCGGCGAGAAATCAGCGACGGGGACTAAGATCCTTCAGCACGGCCTCCAACCGAGAAACACGGTCCTGGAGCGACTGCTCACTCTCGCGAGCCGCGACGGCCCCTTCGTCATCGCCAAACAGCAGCTCGTAATTGGTCGGATCGTAATAGCTGAGCAGCTTCCGGGCAAAATCCCGCGGCGGTACCTTCAGTGCAGTCGCCCACTCCTTGATCTGGTGAGTAGGGATCCGACCCTTACCGGTCTCGATCTGCGAGACGAAGCTGTAATAGTCGAGGCCGACGGCGAGCGCGAGGCTCCGTTGCGACAGACCAACCTGCTCGCGCAGCGAGCGCAGCCAGTTGCCGCATTCCTGGCGGAGGCGCTGAACTTCCACACTGTCCTGGTTAGCCTGCCGAACCGAGTACATAACGTCTCCGGGGTCGGGCACACAGCCTGCCCGTTCAGCATTCACTACACTCCTGCCGTGCTAATGTCCATAGGCGAGCAGCGCGGTTTGTGCGGGTCTGTCCAATTTCCGCCCGAAAGGCAGAAATTTCGAAGCTGAGCTAGAAAATCCGTTGACGAATCGAATTCTCGTGGGTTAAGCCAATGCTGTCTGAGCCTCGGCGTTATGTTAATGCCCGATACGCTTGGATCATTGACTCCAACCTATCGGCGTAATAAACGCCGGTGGCTCATCGCAGTAGGCCGGATGGCCTCACACCGAAGGAAACTCCCCTTATGGCTACGATCCAAGGCGTTTATCTCGCCCTGTTCGGCCGTCCGGCTGACCCGCTTGGACTGCAGTTCTTCAATTCGGTCACCAACAATGGCCAGAACCTCGCCGGCATCGGCCCCCTGCAGAGCTCGGCCGAGTACCAGGCGCGCTTCACTGGCCAGACCAACACCCAGATCATCAACTCGATCTACCAGTCGCTCTTCAACCGCGACGCCGACCTGCCGGGCCTGACCTTCTTCTCGAACGCCCTCGCCAACGGCACGCTCTCGATCAATAACATCGCGATCGCGATCTATGACGGTGCCCAGGGCGCTGACCGTACGATCCGCGACCTCAAGGAAGCTGCCGCGAACGCGTTTACGGCTGCCATCGACACGACCGCTGAGGTTCTTGGCTACAACGGCACTGCCGCTGCTGCCTCGGGTCGCGCGTTTATCACTGGCGTCACGACGACGGCTCCGACTGCTGCTCAGGTGACTGCCGCAGTGGCTGCCGCTACGTCGACGGAAGGCTCTGGCGTCTCTGGCAACATTCTGACGCTGACTGCCGCTGGTACTGGCGACATCTTCACGACGACAGCCACCGGCGCCTCGCTGACGACGTCGAACGACGATACGTTCCGCGCAATCACTGCTGACTCGCTCGAGAGCATCGACGTCATCAAGGCCGGCGGTGGTCTGGACATCTTCAATATCTCGGATGCTGCCATCAAGGCTGGCGCCGCGCCTGTCATCGACTCGGTTGAGCGTTTCTTTGTCACCTCCACCGCCAACGTGACGCTTGACTTCACCTCGATCACCGGTGAACAGCAGGTCTGGGCCATCGCCAATACGAACAACATCACGTTCACGAGCAAGGCTGGTGACCTGACGACGACCTACGGCGTTCAGGGCAACACAAAGGCTGTGACTTACGACATCGATATCGCCGGTTCGACTGCCGGTACGAATGATATCATCAAGGTTGCGCTGAACAACAACGATGGCAAGTCGGCGACCTTTATCTCGACCAACGACGCTGGTACAATCGAAGGCCTGAATGTCCTCGCAGCGGGCGACACCACGGCGGATCTTGCCAACTTCGATGCCTTCACTGCGGTCAAGACGGTGACGGTGACGGGTGCTGGTGCGGCTACGCTTACCACGAGCGCGACGACCATCACGACCTACGATGCAACGGCGGCGACAGGTGCTGTGTCCTTCACTGCCACGGGCGCCGTATCTGGAGCGGTCACGGCAACCGGCGGCACGGGTGCCGACACCATCAACTTCGCGAACGCAACGGCCGCGGTGACTCTGAACGGCGGCACCGGCAATGACATTCTCACTGGCGGCACTGTCGCAGACGTGTTCAACGGCGGCGCCGGTGGTGATACTTACACCGGTAACGGCGGTGCGGATCGGTTCAATATCGTCACCACCTCGATCGAGGATCTCGGCTTTGACACCGTGACCGACTTCGCTACCACTGTTGACAAGCTTGCTTTCGGTGGCCCGGCCGGTTCCGCTACGAACTACTTCGAGGTCATCGGCTCTGGCGCAGGCTTCGTCAGCTCGCGGTCTGCCGCTCAGACGCAGCTCTCGGGTAACGCCGCACTGAAGTATGTTGCGATCCAGGATACCGCTGGCGACACCTATGTGTTCTTCGACGGTAACGGCGATGCCCAGCTCAACAGCAACACCGCTGACTTCGCGGTGAAGCTGACGGGCGTGACGATCGCGAACCTCGCCTTCGGCGATATTTCAGCCTAACCGGCAATACGAGAAAGAATTGAGAGCCGGCCTTCTGGCCGGCTCTTTTTTTGACAGCAACTCAGTTGATCAGGTTCGATATGTCCGACTGGACCGAAGGATACGTCTCCGACATCCAATACATTCCAGGCTTTTTCGCAGAACTTGCACCGACACGGCTCGCGTTTGCAATGCTCGGCGCGGGGAAGCGGGTTGATCTACCTGAGGCGGGAGGCCACTATCTAGAGCTAGGCTGTGGGCAGGGCTTTGGAACTGCCCTGCTAGCCGCGGCAAACCCTGAAATGAACTTCACTGGAATTGATTTCAATCCGGGGCAAATCGCCAATGCTCGTCAAATGGCAAGTCGGGCAGGGCTCACTAACGTCAACTTCCTTGACTACTCCTTCACGGAGGTACTTGAGCGCGGTTTACCACACGGTCCTTACAACATCATCGTACTGCATGGTATTTACTCTTGGGTCAGCCGAGAAAATCGGCTGGCTATCGTGGACATAATCGGCCGTCATCTGGCTCCAGGAGGCTTGGCCTATGTCTCATACAATTGCCTGCCAGGCTGGGCACACTCTACACCGCTGCAGCGTTTAATCCGCGAGCATGCGGCCCGGGCCTCTGGTCGTTCAGACATACGAATGGCAGCAGGATTGCATCTTGCTAAGACACTCGTAGACGGTGAGGCTCTTTATTTCACTGCGAATCCGTTAGCGAAAAATAGGCTTGAGAAACTGCCTTTGCAGAATCCAAATTATCTAGCGCATGAATACTTGAACTCTCACTGGAATCCTCTGTTCGTGACTGACGTAGCATCGGAAATGTCAAGAGCTAAGTTGAGTTATGGTTGTTCAGCATCGCTGATGGAAAACATAGATGGCGTTAGCGTCCCGCCAAAATTGCAGGAATTGGTGAGGACTGAACAAGATCCGCTATGGCGAGAGGTACTTAGAGATTTTGCCAGCAATAAACAGTTTAGACGCGACCTTTATTCCCGTGGATTAAACGAATTCACACCTGTGGAACAATCAATGATGCTTGGTAAAACTCACTTTACACTAGTTACTCCTCGTGCGGACGTCAACCTCACATTTAAAGGGCCCATCGGGGATATTGTTGGGCAAGATACGATTTACATTCCACTTTGCGACTTTTTAGCCGAGAAGCCTCGGAGCTTTGCTGAGATAATGGGTATACCCGTGATGGCTGAAAAAGGGCCAGGAGTTGCGTTGCAATCTTTGTCGCTCTTGGTTGCATCGGCACAAGTTGAGCCGTTCAATGCTCATTCAAAATTCCTGCCTGCCAATGCACAGTCGTTTAACCGATTCGTTGTCGACGAATTCAGACGAGGGCGCCCGCTGGGCGCGATTGCGACTCCGCTGGCAAAAACTGGACTCGTCGTGAACACTAACGACCTCCTATACCTTTCAGCCGTTCACGACGGTAAATCCGGAATAGAGGAGGCGGCAAAGCATGCCGTTTCCCATTTGAGCAAAGTCGGTCGCAAGGTGCTAAAGGATGGTAAGCCACTTACGGCCGATACTGATGCGATCAAGCATATGGAAACGATCTTCAATCCGATTGCCGCCAATAGGGTGCCGTTATGGCGCGCTCTGGGCGCAGTTTGAGGACTTCCAAGTAGTAGCTTAGCTGTCTTCTACATAAATTGTGCCGCGCGTGGCCCTTAAGCGATTAGGCTTGTTCACTCGTGGATCGGCCGACGTCTTCTAGGCCGATCGCGCTCGGCGTTTTCTTGCTCGGCGCGTTCGCGCTCCCATTCAGCACGCAGCTCGCGGACGCGCTCTTCTTCGGCCACGCGCTTCTCGCGCTCCATGAGCATGTTCGCGATGGCGTGAACATCGCTCTTAATGGCGGCCAGCGCAGCGACCGCGTCTTTCATGTCGCCGGGGTTGAATGCGGAGCCCACGACGGCGACTTCCGTCGGTTTCTCCTCGACGGTCAGCTTTTTAGCGCTGAAGTAGGATTTCAGCAGGACGCCGACGAGGCCGAGCGCCGCAGCGGCCAGGCCGATCTGCTTGCCAATTTCATCAAGAATCTGTTGCACGCGCCCGCGCTCCGTCCATAGCGCCGGCTTCACGCGATGCGCCCCAGGCGTTGACCGCGTCCAAGGCGAAGAGGCCTGCGTATATCGGCAGGCCGGTCGTGACATAAGGCGACGCCGAAAGGCCAAGCGTGATCGCGAGCCAAACGAGCGCGGATGCTCCGCAGCCTGCAGCGCGAACGTGCGGTGACCATCGGCCGTACCAAGTCTGCCAGAACGTGCCGTTGAGGATGAGCGCGATCAGGCGCATCAGGCCGACGCTGATCGCGGCCGCGCCCCATAGATCTTCGCTGGCGAGCTTGGCCATGATTCCCCAGGCCGGCGACTGCTGAAAGATCGGGAAAGACATGCTGACGATCGCGCCCCATCCGATCATCATGGACGCTGTCGCCCATTCCGAGCGCCGGGCTGGGAAGTGTGCCTTGATATCCCGCACGACGCGCAGGAAGACGATTCCGGACCCGTGAGCTTCGATCGTGATTGGCTCGCGCATCATGACGGCCGCCATTTGCAGGCGCCGACGCCCTTGGCGTTGTGAACGTCGACCTGTTGCCGGGTTTCGGCCGTGTCGCGCGAGCTGCCGCGGATCGCCGAAAAGATCGAACATTCGTCGACCTTGCTCGCGCAGGCGCCGAGCGCCAGGCATGTCGTGACGGCGAAAATCCTAATCACGGTCGAATCCTTTCACGCGGCTTCGGTCGCCGCCGATCACGCGGTCGGCTTCCTGCTTGGCGCCGGCCTGCGCCTTGCCTTGGACCTCGACGATGCTGGCCTTCAATGCGGCGCGACCGTCGGTCCAGCCCTTGCCATAGATCGAGGCGGCCAGCGCCCCGGCGATCAGGACGCCGCCGAGCGGCGTCGCGACAAAGCCCCATAGGCTTCTGGCGAGCCCGATCATGCGGTCACTCCCGCCGGCAGGTCGAGCGCGTCGGCCTGGTCGTGCGCCTTGCGGCTCGCGTACCAGCGCCAGCCCATCCCGCCAATGACCATCGCGACGCCGCCGACGGTCAGGACGGCGATCGTCGTGTCGATCCATCCGCCGTTGCCGGCGAGCGGCAGCAGCGCCTCCTTGGCCTGCTGCAGCGCCGCGCCAGCGCCGCCGGTCGCCATGCCGGCGCCGGTCGCCGCATCGGCCGGCGCGATGTTCGGCAGCGGCTTCGCCTTTTCGATCGGCGCCTTGGCGTTGCCGCCCTCGACGCTCTTCGCCTGCGGGACGACGCTGCCGGTCGCCATGGCCTGCCCCATCGTCCGGACCTGGTTCAAGCGGCTGGTCCAGCCCCTGCCATAGCGCTTCCACGTTTTCAGCGTGCGCAGGAAGGCGAAGCGGCGTTCGATGATGGCCGCGACCAGCTTGTCATGGTCGGGATGCGCGGCGACGGCCGTCAGCGTGACGGGACCGATCACGCCATCGATCTTCGTCACGCCGAGCGCGCGCTGCAGCCATTTGATCGACTGGCCGGGACCGCTGTTGACGGCGCCGTCGAAGACGACCAGGTCGACGCCCGCCGGCAGATCGTCGCCGCGGACCTGCGTCCAATAGCCTTCGCGATAGATTGCATCACGCTCGGCGGCTTCCATCAGATAGACGTCGCGCTTAGGCAGGCCGCGCCGCGCGCGCCAGCCGTGATAGACGCGCTCGGTCACGCCCTGATTGGTCCGGCCGCCGGGATCTTGCGGGTCGTCGACCTTGCCGCCTTCGAAGACAAGGACGCGAGCGAGCGAGCGGTCATAGTTCGTCGAAGCCATGGCGAGGCCTTTCCTGGTGACGTGCATCGCCGGCCGCTGGCGCGGCGAGTGCTGTTCTGCGGATGGGATGCGGTCAGTTCAGGACTGCGCCGAGCGTGAAAACCGCGTCGATCGCTTCGTCGGTCGTGACGTTGAAGGCGACCAGCGCCTTGAAAATATCGTCGCCGCGGGAAAACGACGTCGAGCCGATCGCCTTCAATCTGGCGTCGGCGCGAACCTCTTCCGGCAGCTTGTCGAGCGCGCCCGACATCATGGCCGGCAGCTCGCCGCGGGCAAGATAGGCCTCGCCTTCGTCGGCCGTGATGATTCTAAGCTGGACGCAAGCGCGAATGAACTGCGTTTTCTCGATTTCCTGCGGGATGGCTTTCGGCGCCGGGACCGGCGCGGCGACCGGGCCGAAGACGCCTTCGATGCTGGCGAGAAACAGCGCTTCGCTGTCGCCATGGGGATCATCCGAGCGGCAGACGTAGCAATGCCAGTCGTCTTCGCCTTCGAACCGAACTTGGAGCATGATGGCGTCCTGCGTGTCGTTGACGTATTGAGGCGACCGCGCTTCTGCGATTGTAAGCATTAGGCAACCCTCTGCATGAGCGTATAGTTCGGCGTTGTTGAAATCTTGCCGCGCGCCCGCCAAGTCCCGCTTAGAGGATTAGAGGAGCCGGCTTCGAATTCAGGTGAAAAGCCTGTCGAGACTGTTGCGCTGTCATTGATGCCAACGCTCACATTCTTCACCATGATCACCGAACCGATCGGGAAGTTGGTTTCTGTTGCGCTAGTGCTTGTCGTGAACTGCGCATAGGTGGACAGGTCCGGCGCACCAGCCGCGAGCGGTCCGACTGTTGCGCCGTTGACACGAACGAAGATGCCGGCCGTTGTCGTCCAGACGTCGCCATTGGCTGGCGTCGTCGGCGCCGCGCCATGCGGCACATTCAAGCTGGCACCGGCTGTCGTGCTGGCCGGCGCGGTTTGCTTGCCCGTGAAGCTGTTGGCGCCGAGCGTGGCGAAGGTGAACGTCACGCCGTTGATCTGCGCGAACAGCCCCGCCGTCGTCGTCCACACGTCACCATTCGCCGGAGCCGTCGGCGCGACGCCGTGAGGCAGGTTGAGGCCGGCGGCGCCGGCCGCGCTCGCCGGCTTCGTCTGCTTGCCGGTGAACGTGTTCGCGCCGAGAATGGCCAGCGTCCCGCTCGCCGGCAAAGTGACGTTGGTGGTCGCGGTCGCCGTCAGGGTGATGACGAAGGCGCCCGACGTCGCGAAGCCGTTGGCCAGCGTGACATTGCCGCCCATGGAAAAGGTGCGGTTCGCATCGCCGGTCGTGACCGTCAGCGTCCGGTCGGCCGTCAGGTTCGATCCTGGCGCAATGACCAGCGAATGCGAATTGTCGGTGTCGCGGACGCGCAGGCCAAGGTTGCCGAAGTTCGATCCGGTCGTCGCGACCAGGCTGGCCAGCAAGACGCCGCCGTCGGCGATCAGCTTGCCCGTCGTTCCGCTGAAAACAGGGACGCGGCCATCCACGGACGCCGCCGGTCCGGCGACGTCGCCGGAGCCGGCGCCAGGCAAGCCCTGCGGTCCCTGGATCCCCTGCGGGCCTTGAATGCCCTGCGGGCCTTGATCGCCCTGCGGACCAATCGGGCCTTGGATCCCCTGCGGTCCCTGCGCGCCTTGCGGGCCAGGCGATCCAGGCACGCCGAGACCGATCGTTGAAACGGCTTGGACCGTCGAGCCGGCCGAGATTGCAGTCGGCGGAAACTGGACCGAGATCGTCAGGGTTTCGGGAAGATCAGCCATGCGAAACGTCTCCCGTCACGATCACCTTGCCGCGCAGGATCGTCCGGACGGTTCCGGTAATCGGCGCCGTCAGCTGCAGGTCATAGTCGAGCGTCTGCGTTCCTCGAGGCCGCGGCAGCTTGGTCGTTCCGTCCGCGTCCGGCTGGCCAGGGACGACGATATCGAGCCGCTGCGGTGTCGCGATAGTCACGAATTCCGACCAGTCGGCGATCAGCGCACCGGCCGCGTTCCTGACCTGAAACAGCGGCGTGTGACCGGTCATGTCGACGACCTCGGCGATCACAACCGAAAAGGTCAGCGTGTCGCCGTGATAGACGGGAAGATCCTTGTATCCGGGTCCAGCCATGTTCAGAGCGCCTTGATCCAGCCAAGTTCGGCAGCGTCGGCCGGAACCTGGAATTGCGTGACGGTGTCGAGCGCGTAATTGGACCGTGCCAGCGATCCGGACGTCCCGCCGGCCAGCGCGAAGCTTGGTCCGACGCCGACGCTGGTGAAGATCCCGGCAATGGCCGAATGATCATCCCAGGCCTCGCCGCTCAGCGACGACGCCGTGTAATTCGTGCCGACGGCCAGGAAGTTGTTCAGGCCGAAGCTGGCGCCGAACGTCGACCCCTTGGCCGCCGTCGCGCGCCAGCCGCCGGAGCCGGCCGCCGACATGTAAATTCCAGCGCTGCTTGGCGCGAGGAAGTTGCCCTTGCCGAATGCTAGGCTGGTGTGCGTCGTCGGCGATCCGGTCAGCGACGCCGTCCAGGTGTCGCCGTCGAGCGACGTGAAGGCGACGCCGGCCGTTGCGCCGCCGACCAGGACAAAGCGGCTGTTGCCATAGGCTGCAGCGGTCATCTTGTCCGTGAAGCCGATCGGCGTCGGCCGCGGCGACCAGTTCACGCCATTGTCGGTCGAAACGAGGATCAGGCCGCCGTCGCCGCAGGCCACCCATTTGCTGTTTCCGAAGGCGATGCCATTCAGCGCAACAGCTGTTCCCGACGTGCGCTGCGTCCAGGTGATGCCATCCGGCGACGTCGCGATCTTGCCGCCGGTCGCGACGGCGACGAAGATCCCATTGGCGAAGGCAACGGCCTTAAATTCGTTCGTCGTGCCGCTGACCTGCGGCGCCCAACTGGTCCCGTTCGCGCTGGTGCGGATCATGCCGCCGCCGCCGACGGCGACGAACAGGCCGGCGCCATAGGCTATGCCGTAAATATCCGTCGAGACGCCGAATGAAAGCAGCGTGAAACCGGCAATCTTGGCGTATTTCGTGCCAAGCAGAGCGGCCAGCGCGGGATAGGACGCCTTCGCATAGATCCCGCCGTTCCGCCGCAGCCAATTCGAGCCGGGATCACGTTCGGTCGTCAGGTAATCGCCGACGTTCGACACGCCCGGAAACAGCGCGTCGTCGAGCTGCTGCTTGATCACATAGTCGGCCGGACTGACGGCTGCGCCGGCGCCAGTGTGGCGTTTGCCGCCCATCGGTAGGTTCTGCGTCGGGACGTTCCCGCCGTCTTTCCGCAGCGCCATCGTGATCGCCGCTGCGATGTCCGCATCGTTCGCGGTGTGGCGATCGGCGAGGATGTCCAGGCCGTTGTCGCGATCCTCGGACCAATCATGCAGCGGAGAAAATACCCCCGTCAGCGGATCAAATGGCAATGGGCCCTCCTATTAGATGCAGGGATTTCAGGTTACGGTGCGGACATGCGCGACGCCGCGCGGTTGTGGGACGCTCGGCGATGTCAGGGAGACGTAGCGGCTATGATGAACCGCTTGGGCTATATCTTCGCGACCGTCTTTGCGCTGCTGGTCGGCGGCTTCATCATCGGCGCCGGCCGCGCGGCTTTCGAAACCGGTAGCACTTGGGCTTGGGGCATCTTTATCGGGATGACCGTGATGATTATCGGCGCCGCGCTTCTGCTTCCTGACGCGCGCGATCGCGAGCCATAAGCGAGAGCACGACGGCCGATTTCATCCCCATCGGGTCGTCGGCCCGGCCGGCGCCCGCGCCAAGCCGGCCAGCGAAATCGTTGAACGATAGATCGTTTGCAGCGCGCGACTGGCGCTTCAGGACCGCCGCGATGATCGCCTGCGCCTCGGAGCCGCCAGCTACCGAGAGGCGCGCCAGCTCATCCGCGAACTGCTCGGCCTTGGCCTCATTGTTCGACCCCGTCACGCGCTCGAGTACTTTCTTGCCTCCGCGCAGCAGCAAGCCGACGCCGGAAGCTTCGGCCGGCACGTTCACGCCCTTGCTGGCATCGTCAATGAAAGTGCGAAAGCCCTCCTTGACGCCGGTCTGCGATCCGCCGACGACCTGACGGAAGGTGCTTTCCATGACGCCTTCGGCGTCGAGCACGCGCAACAGCCGGTCGGCCTTGTCGGCGCCAAACGTCATCCGCAGCTTGTCGCGGTTCCAGTCACCTTCGCCCTTCAGCAGCTGGCGCATGGCCGCGACGTCGTTGCTGTTCGATCCGACGATGCGATCGATCTCGGCGCGTGCGCCCTGACTGAGACGCAGCGGCTCCGCTGACGGCCCGATGGTCAGCCCCTTCGGCTGCGGCGCCGCCGCGATGCGCTCGGCGAAGTCGGCCGGCCGAACCGCTTCCGGACCACTGCGGAAGATCGTCGCGCCTTCCTTCAAGCCGTCGCGCTGCCTGGCCAGCTCTTCGAAGCGGCCGTCCACCTGCTTTATGCCGGGGACGGAGCTGGCCAGCTCGGCGTCGATCCTGTCGCGCGCCGCCTGCAGCTGACCAAGCGCTTTCGGGTCCGTTTCGGTCCGCATCTTGCCATCGATCGACTGCCGCGTTTGCCAGAGCGCGCCCGGCGACGGGTCGAGTTCCTTCGTTCCAGGAATGTTGAGATCCGATCGGATTTCCCTGACGACTTTCTGCGCCGGGCCGCGCAGGTCGACGGCGAGGGTATCAAGCTCGTCCGCGATCCGCTTCGTATCGACCGCCTGCGCGTTGCGCCGGATGACGTCGCCATACTGGTTTCCGACTTCGTCCATGTTTTCGGCGATTGCCCGATTGATCCTCGACGGCTCGACGACCGGGCCGAGCGTTTCATTGGTCGCCTGCGCCAATCGCGTGCTCTTGCCGGCGTCGCGAGCCGTCAGCGCATCAACGACAGCCTGTCGCGAGCTGGGCCGCGAGGATGCGCCCTGCGCGATGCCAAGCATTTCCGGCGACACGTCCGCAAGCACGGCGTTCGGCCCGAGCTCGTCCAGCTTGCCGCGCAGCGCCGCCACGTCGGCGCGCTTGCCGAACTGGTCGACGAAGAACTTGCGAGCTGCTTTCGGGACGCTGTCGAGCACGTCGTTGGGCGTGACCATCGCGGCGAGCTTGTCCCACGCTGCCTTGCCGGTGGCGAGCGCTGCCGGGACGACGCCGCCGAAGGCCGCGCCGATCGCAGCGTCGGTCGCGGCCATCTTGCCGGCATCCTGCGTTTCGTCGGCCCTGCCGTAGCCGCCGGCGCCGCCCTGCAGCGCCCCCGCCACCAAGCCGCGGCCGATGGCCCCTGGCACGCTCTTCGCGCCAACGCCAAGCGCCATCTGCCCGCCCTTCACGGCGCTCGCGTAGGGTATCGCAGCGATCGTGCCGCCAATCCCGCCGATCGCCTTGGCGACCATGGCCTGATTGGGGTTCGCCGCATCGAAGCTCCGATCCCGCGCGCGCTGATAGTCGCGGACTTCCTCGCGCATCTTCGGATCGAACATGCCGCTGGTGAGCGCCGAAGCTTCGTCGAGGTATTCGCCCACGAACGGCACGCCGCGCGCCACCGTTCGTACCCGGTCGCCAACGCCCATGATCACGGGACTGTCGCGTCGCTCTCGCTCGACGTAGGCCTCGGCCATCGCGCGCTGTTCCGGCCGATCGCCGCGCTCCTGCGCCACTCGATAGGCGCGCTGAATGTCCGGCAGCGGCATTTGCGATCGCGTGTTGCCGGCGGCGTTCGCGCGGACCGTCTCGCCGCCTGGGCCGGCCGACAATGGACTGATGACGGCCTCGATTGCTGCCTTGTCCGGCTCGACAACTGGCGCCAGCCCGATCCGGCGATTGAATTCGTCGCGCGGGACGTCGCTGTAGTGCTTGCGATAGAGCGCATCAGCCAAGGTCGCGTCGTCGACGTCCTTGTATTGCGGAAAGCGCTCGCGGATGCTCGATAGGTTCGCGCTCATTGGAACAGCCCCAGCGGGTCTTTGTCGGCCGGACGCTTGGCCGTCGGCGTGGACGTCGAGCCTGGCACCTGTCCCGGCTTGTCAGGCGCCGGAACGCGCGCATCCTCGCGGCGCGTCAGGCGCTGGCCGAGCGCCAGCACTTCTGCCGGACCAAGGCCGTCACGGACCGCGTCGAGCGCCTGCTTGCGCGCCTCGGCCTTCTGCGCGAGCACGGCGGGACCGTCGCCAGGCTGCGGCAGGAAGACGCCGCCGTAGATTTCCATTTCCGGCTTCGTGATGGCCGCGCCGGTGTCCTTGCGCAGGATGCTGTTGAGATAGTTGCGCCCGGCCTGTTCAGCCTTCTGATAGCCTTCGCTTTTGGCATAGTTGCCGAGAATCGGGACCTGTCCGATGGTCGCGCCGACCAAGCCTTCATTGCCGGTGAGCGACGAACCGTCGCCAAGCGTCTCCAGAGCCTGCAGGCCGCGGTTGTAATAGACGAGATCTTTGGACTGCTGTTCCGTGAGCTTGGCCGGAGCCTTGATTGCAGCGCCACCCTCCGGAGCCCGCATCGGGACCCACGTCTGCTTTTCGCGATCCCACTCAACCGCAACCTCGGAACCGTCGGGTTGCTTGATCATGCGCGTTGGAGGCGGTTCCTTGGACGGCCCGCCCTCGCGCAGCTTCTTCACGCCAGCGCCGACGTCGTTCTTGTCGACGGCGATGATCTCGCCCGTCGCCGCGTCGCGGATGATCTCGACATTCGGCTCCTTCGGCTTCTGCGGCAGCTTCAGCGACTGCTGCCATTGCGCGCCGGGCTTGCCTTTCTCCCGTTCGAAGACGGTCCCGTCGGGCGCGGTCATCGTCTCGACCTCGACGCGGGACAGGTCGCGGCGCGTCTTGTCGTTCGTCAGCTGCTGGCCCTCGATCGTGAGCTGGCGCTGCTGGACGGCGTCCGGCCGGTTGTATTCGGCGTTCTTCTGCGAAGCTTCCATCTGCTGGCGCAGGATCAGGCCAGCAACCTGTTTCGTGGCCGGGCTCGCGTAGGGGCTGGTAGCGGCCGCCAGCACGCGCGGGTTGACGCCGAGCGCCTGCGCGACGGCCGCCTGCCCCGGCGAGCCCTGCGGAGTCGCTGCGGCCGGCTGGCGGCCCGTCAGGGCAGCGGCGACGGCCTGGATCGGGTTCATAGGCGCGGCGGCCGCCGGCGCTGCGGCCATGGCTGCGGGTGCCGCGCTCGGCGCGCTGGAGCCCGGCTGCATCTGGGGAGCGAACGCCAGCGCGCCGCCGTCTTCGGCTGAAAGGCCGGGACCGACGCCAGGGGCGCCCATGGCCTGCGCCACGCGCTCGACAGGCGTCGAGGCGGCGGCCGGCCGCGGCGCCGGCAACGGCACGTCGGCCCGCGCGACGGGCGGCGGCAGGATTGGCCCGGTAGATGCGACCTGCGCGGCCGGAGCCGTGCCAGCTGGCGCGAAGGAAGAGCCGGCGCCTTCCGGCATGCGGAACGGCGATGCGGGCTGGCCAGCGACGGCTGCAGGCGCCACCATCGGACGGCCGCCCATGCCAACGGCCGCGTCCGGAGCGATGGCAGGCATCGGCGCGCCGGCAGCGCCTTCGGCCATTTGAGCGCGGGCAAGATACTGGCGCGCGAGGTTCGGATCGGTCGCCTGGACAGCCGCAGCCTGCGCGCGCAGTTGGCGCGGATCGTCGCCGGGGATGGCCTCGACGCGGCCGCCGTCGACTATGCTGACGGTCGCCGGAGCGCGATCGATCTGGATTGGATCGGCGTCGGACATGGTCGCCGACGGGCCTTGCGCCATGACGACCGGAGCGGGCGCCTCGGCGCGCTGCTGCTGCCGGCTTGTGCCATGGCGCCGGAAATAGTCGGACAGGTGCGTGCCGTTGGCGTCGTCCGGATCGTAACGGCCGCCCGTCTTGATGAATCGCGACAGGCCGCCCTTGCCGCCAAGGTGCGCGACGGCGCGCATTCCGTCCATCGTGACCGGCGCCCCGGCGATGGTCTGGCCCAGCATCTTGTCGAAGCCGTTGGCGCGAATGTGGTTGTCGATATCGGACCAATGCCAGCGCTCGGCGGCGCGCTGCAGGTCGGGATTGGCCATGAACTGCGCCGGCGTCGTGCCGACCGGGATCGCGCCGGCCGCGGCCGCTTCCTCGATCCGAGCCTGGCCGAACTGCAGCCGGCCGAAGTGACCAACCTTGCCGCCTGCGCCGACGACGCTGTTCTGCGCATTCCAGCGGCCGCCGCTTTCGTTCGCAATCAGCGAAGCCGGCGCGCCGGTATCGCCCTCGCCGCCGGGTCCGGCCTGGACAGGGACAATCGGATTGGCCGGGTCACTCGACGGCATGCTGGATGGCGTCGGGACAATCGCGGGCGTCGAGCCGGGCGCCGACAGGTCGCCGGACAGGAAGGTCCGGTCATAGGCCGCCGCGCGAGCCGCCGCGTCGCCAGCCTCGCGCTGCGCAAGGCCGCCCATGGCACCTTCGACGGCCTGCGCCAGCGCTTGCGACCAATGCGTCATGGGCCGCGAGCGCTTGGCGCGCTCGAGGAGCGACTGCGCGACCTTCTGCTGCGCGGCGAGCTGTTCCTGCGTCAAGAGCGCCTGCGCGGCCGCGGTCGGGTCGTTCGGATCGAAGATCCCGAGCATCAAGCGGCCTCCTGCGTTGCCTTGGCATAGTCGACCGCCAGGAAGCCGTCGGGCATGACATGAACCGCGTCAGGGTGAAGCTGCGCGACTTCGTCGGCCATCAGGCCAATCTGGAACGGTCCGCCGGACTTGAAGCGGTAGAGATAGACGCCGAGACCGTTCGGCAGCTCGCCGAGCCGCTGAATGTCGGTTTTCAGCCTGCGGTCGGACCTGGACAGGCCGAAGCCGAGAATATTGCCCGCAAGCGAGCCAATGCCGGACAGCATGCCGCTATAGCCCTGCATCTTCGCCTGATAGTTGGACTGGACCAGGCCGGCGAGGTCGGCCGGCTGGATCTGCGTCTGAGGCGTCGCGGTCCAGGCCGGCTTGGCGACCTGCGATCCGGACATGAGCGCCGACAGTTCGTTGATCGGCGTCTGGCGTTCGGCCAGCATTTCGTCGATCGTCTGCTGCCGCCCCTGCATCGAAGCGCCAAAGGCCGCGAGCGCGCGCTGCCATCCGGTGTCGGATTCCGACGCCAGCTGCTGACGCGCGGCCAGAGCCTGCGCGAAGGCGTTCTGCGCGTTCGTCTGGCCTTGCGTGAAGAATTGCCCGGTTCGCGCGATGTCCTGCGAAAAGTCACTCTGCGCGCGGTCCCTGGACTGGCCGAAGGCCTGGCCCTGGCCGGTCAAGATCAGCTGACTGAGCGCGTCGTTCTCCGCCTCGGCGTTGCCGCGCATGGCCTCGCCATAGGCTGCGGATCCGACCTTGATCCCCTTGTCGGCCAGGCTCGCGTCGAGCTCGGCGCGGCGCGTCGCCATCGCAGGGTCGAGCCGGCGCCGGCCAAGGTCGATCAGCCGCCCCTCGAGCGCCTGATTATCGTCGATCGCGCGACGGTCGACCAGCGTCGCATCCGGACCGTTGAAGGTCGGGACGTCGCCGGTCGGCATGGCGAAGCGCGGGTCGTCGAGATTCGGGCCGGTCGGCACCTTGCCGAGCCCCGCGAACGACAGCGGCGTCGCAAGCAGGTCGCCCATCCGCTTGGACTGGTCGACGCCGATCGTCGCCAGGTTCTCTTCGGTCTGATTGCCGAGATCGTGGAGCCGCTTATTGCTGTCCGACAGCGTCTGCGTGACGCGGAATTTCGGCGTTCCGTCCGCCCATGTGCTTTCCTGGCTGTATTCCAGGTTCCCATCGGGCGTGTATTGGTTCATCGCGTTCAAGCCGGCCTGGCTGATCGCGGTTTCCTTGTTCATCTGAGCTTGCGCCTGCGCGGTGGCGTAGGGATCCGGCGCCTTCGGTGCTTTCAATTTCGCGCCCTCCTAATCCAGCCATCGGCAGTCGTCGCGCGTCATCCCGAAAGAGACGCCGTCGTCGTCGCCGAACAGTCGCGGGTGATAGCCTTCGCGCTTGAATCCGATGCGCTCGGCCTGATCGATGATGTCGCGGCGGCTGGCGCGCGTCCGGATGGAACCGCGCGACGCGCCGAGCTGGCGAAAGACATAGTCGGCGATGTCGCGCATGGCCTGGCGCGTGACCGTGCCGCGGCCGGCCAGCGTCAATTCGATGTCGTGGCCGGTGAAGCAGTTGAAGACGACGCCGCCGACGAGCTCGCCGTTCCGCTCCCATCCCAACGTCGTGTAGGGACGGACGAAGCCGCAGCCGCATTGATCGGCGACGAAAGCGGCGATGCGAAGATCCTCGCCTGCGATCGTCTTCATAGGATCCCGCCATTTGCGGCGACCAGGACGAAGGCAATCGCCTGGAAAGTCAGTTCGAAGTTGGGGCCGCGGTCGAGCGTCGTCGCGGTCAGGACCGGCGCGAAGGCATAGCCGACGCCGGAGACGCCTTGCCACGCCTGGCGCCGCAGGTCGTCCGTGTCAGCCCATGGCGTCGTATCCCATGGCGAAACGTCCCATTGCGAAGACAGCGCGCCGAAGTCGAGGCCGATCACATTCGCCAGGTTGATTTCGAAGTCGACGGCGACGCCGATCGACAGCTGCGCGACATAGGACGCCTTAAGGTCGGTCCGCATGTGCGAAAGCGTCTTCACGCCGGCATAGCCCAACTGATTGAAGGCCGGGACCATGACGGCGTCGATCGGCGCGCCGTCGTCGGTCGAGCCGTGCCAGAATTTCAGGACGCGGCCGTCGTTCGTCCCGTAATAGACGGCGCCTTCGAATTCTTCCCAGCACGTCGCGCGTAGCCCCTTGAAGCGGCACCATGCGCCGGTCTGGACGTTCATGGCATATTGCTCGGTCAGGCCGCCGACGCCGGGAACGTTGCAGATGAGCATCGTTCCTTTCGACCAAAGGTAAAGGCCCCAATCGCTGCCGGCGCCGCGCTGGCGCAGGGTTTCGTTGAAGGCCTTCGCGATGTTCGACGTCGCCGACGCGCGCTTCTGTTGCGAGCGGTCGAGCTTGGTAATGGTCGACAGCGGTTGCACGCCGTCTTCGCAGAGGACGCATAGGTCGCCGCCGAGATTGATCAGGCAGCGCGGTCCGATCGGCTTGCCGGTCGTGTAGACGCCGACCAGGCCCCAGCCGTTCGCGCTGCCGGGGTTGTTGCCGCCATAGACCAGGACTTCACCTTGGTCGGAGACGACGACGCAAGCATCGTCCGGACCGTTGCCGGCGTCGATCGTCCAGCGGCCGCCGGCAATCAGCTTGCCGCCCTTGGACAGCGATCCGCCCGCGTCGAAGGTGTTGAGCGTGCCGCCGATGCTGTCGGCCGGCAGGTAATAGAATTTCGTGCTGTCCTTCGCGAGAAAGTAGAGCCTCGAGCGATAGGACCAGACGCCGCTGATGTCGTTCGGATTGGTCGGGCCGCCGTCGGAGAAGGCGATCCCGGTCCAGTTCGTGCCGTCGTATTTCAGCGGCGCGTCGGCGCCGTTGACGACGATCAGAAACTGGCCGCCGGAGCCGACGAAGTTCGTAAAGGCGCAGCGGCCGACCGAGCGCGGGACGACCGGCGCCGCGGCTGTCCCGGCTGCGCTGACGTCATAGATCCCGCCATCCGACGCCGCGAACAGCTGCGCCGTCGAGCCGGTCCGATAGGCCATGAGCGTTTCGACGCGCCCCGGCATGCCGTCGACATGCGCCAGCGAGCCCTTGCGCAGCGACACGACGTCGGCTTCCGGCCAGAAATTGTCGAGCAGCTTCGCCGAGCCGATCGGCATCTGCAGGTCGCCTTCGAGCGTGTACCAGCCCTTGAACGGCGCCAGGACGGTCCGCGGCTCGCCAACGACCTTGCGCTTGGCCGTGTTCGGCCGGAGCGGCTTCCTCATGGCTTCGGACCGAGCACGGCAGGATAGGCATATTCCTGCGCGTTGAGGCGAGCGCGACCGGCTTTCAGAATGCCGCGGCCGCCGTTGTCGCTGCCGGCAAGCTGTTCGAACGCGATTTCCGCGTCCTTCATGGCCTCGCCATAGTCGAAGCCCTTGAACTGCAGCCATCGCCACTTGACGCCAAGTTCGATCAGCCGCTCCGGAATCAAGCAGACGTCGGTGTCCGCGCTCCATTCGGGCTTGGGATTGCCGTCCTTGTCGGCGTAGAGGTTCTTCGACACATAGTCGAAGCGCATCGGCTGGCCGGCTGGCGCCGTCGGATAGATTTCGACGCCGCGGGCCGTCTGGCGAAACGAGCCGTTCAACGATCCGGCGACATGCGGATAAGCCGTGATCCTCGACCAGTCCGTCTTTTGCAGCGGGCCGTTGATGCGCCCCCATGGCCCATAGATCCCGCCCGCGAAGGTGAAGCGCGCGAAGTCGTCCGGCAGCGCGCCATATTGCAGCGCGGCGCCGGACGTCGTGAAGCGATGGCCAGGGACGGTGATCCCTGACCAGTCATGTCGGCCGGCGAGGGTTTCAGCCTCGACGCGGGCGAATTCCGCCATCTGCGACGCATGCGACGCATCAGGCGCCGTCGCGACGACGTTCGGCCGGCGAAGGCCGACCAGGACGCTGACGCGCCTGATGACGGAAAGCAGGCTCATGATCAGGCGCCCTTGCCTTCGTCGTCGGCCTCGCCGCGTGCGATCTTGGTCGCGCGTTCGATCAGCGTGTCGCGGCCGACGTTGCCGCGGACAGCCTCGCCGGTCGCTTCCTTGATGTAGGCTTTCAGCTCGGCGTCGGTCAGTTCGTCGATCGGCTTGACGTCGTCGTCTTCGGCGTCTTCGTCCGGCTCGGCGTCATCCTCGCCGTCGTCGCCTTCGTCAGCCTCGACCGGCTCGGCGGCCTTGGCCTGCTTGCCGGCCTTGCGGCCGCCCTTGGCCGGCGCCGGAGCGGGCGCGGTAGCCTCGGCGAGCTGGCGCTGCAGCTCGGCGATCTGCGCGGCCATGGCGGTCACATCAGCCGATCCGGCCGCGGCGTCGATATAGGCCTGCGCCTGGTTCTTCCACTCGCGGCCGCCCATGCCGAGCTGTTTCAGCGGCGGACCGTCGAGCGCGGCCAGCGCTTCGGCGGTGTGAATGTTGAGCGCGCGCAGCTCGCGCCGCTTGGCCTCGGTCAGGAACGTCAGTTCCGACAGCGGCGTCCCGGCGACGTCCTGCGCCTCCTGCGCCTTAAACTTCCGGAATTGCTCATTGTAGAGCATGGCATAGGTGACGATCTCGCCGCGCTCGCGCGTCGCGTTCGGCTCCGGATCGTGAGCCGGGAAGACGGCCGCGGTCATCTTGTTCGCTGCGAAGCGGATTTCGCAGACGTCGAGATCGTCGAAAACGGGACGACCTTCCTTCCTCGACTTGGCTTCGTTCGGAACGGCGATCGTCTTGAAGGTGACGACGGTGAGGTTGGAGGTCGGGCCGGCTGCGGCTGCTGCGGACATGAGGCTATTCCTGTCTGAGAGGTTGCAAGGAAAAGCTCGCCGCAGATGGTCCGCGGCGAGCGTCGTTAAGCGCCGTCAGGCGTCAGGCGTCAGGGAAGGCCGACAGGCGGGACGCTGTCGCGGCGGCCGATCCGGAACCAGCCGTAAAGTCCAGCGGTCACGGCAGCGAGCGCGGTCGCGGCGATGGCCGTCGGGCCGGGCGTGCCGGCGCCGTTGGTCACGACGAGCGTCGTCGGATTGTAAGTGACCTGGCCGCCGGCCGTGACGCCAGCGGCGCCGGCCAGATAGATCGCTTCGAACGCGGTCTGATTGTCCTTGGTCACGCGGATGATGTCGCCGACCTTCCAAGGCGTCGATCGACCGGCCGCGCTCGACGCGGCCTGCGCAAGGTCGAGCCTCGGAAAGCCAAGGTTCGGAGTTTCGGGGATGTAAGGCATTGTTCAGCCCTTTCGCTAAGACATGATGAGGGGAAGCGACGCCCCGTAGGGCGCCGCCAAGATCATTCCGACGTCAGGCTTGCGTCAGGTTGCCGGGTTGCTGTCGATGAGCTTCCACTGAAACAGCGGATTGGTCATCGTGAGCTCGCCCATGAAGCCGATATACTGGACGACGGCGTCCTGATTGATCGGCATCATCGAACGGCCGATCTTGTCGAAATTGCGCTCCGGATGGTACCGCAGCCACATGTTCGACGTGTCCAGGCCGTAGGTCGTATTCGCCGCCATGTTCGAACCGATCCCGCCCTCCTGGACGATGTCGGCCGTTCGGCCGGCGCCCGTGTATTTCAGCGTCGAGAAACCGAGCTTGCCGAGCCCGTTTTCGTCATTGATGCGCTGAATGGCCACGGTCGCGGCGTCATAAGCGGCATAGTGCTCCGGCGACATGAGAAGCAGATCCGCCGCCTGACGGCCGCGCGACCGGCGCGTCATGATGCTGTTGAGCATCGGACGGATGGTCGTCGCGTTGACCTGCGTTCCAATGCCAGCGAAGTCCGACTGCGCGTCGAAAACGCTGGTGCGCCAAACCGGATTGGCCGCGCGGTCAATGCCGCCATAGGTGCCGGAGTTGACGACGGTCGGAACGGCCAGCTGCAGGCCGCCGAGTTCCTTGCCGCCGAAGCGCGTGCCGTTGCCGTGGAGCGAAATGTCGACTTCGTCGAGCAGTTCATTCTCGGCGGCCTGGATGTGCGATTCCATCACATCCATGAGCTGGTTCGTACCCTGATTGTTCAGGATCTCCTCATTCGTGAGGACGACGGCGACAGCGCACATCTTGGGCGTGAACTGCGCGTCGTTGAACAGCTCGACCGGGACCGGATTCAGGAAGTCATAGCCGTTGTACCAAACGGCCGATCCGGTCTTATTGTAGAGCAGCCGCTCGCGGATGGTCGGGCCGCTATAGGTCTTGAACTTGCCCTTGCGCTTCAAGACGGCCAGAAGCGCGTTGGAGTTGCTGACCAGGTCCTGATAGCCGGTCGAGCGATCCTCGAGCGCCAGCGACAGGATTTCCTGGTTCTTTTCGACGTTGGTCAATGGCATAGGTGCCACTCCTGAATTGTGGTTCAGGCTGCGCGGCCGGCGGCCTTAAGCAGCGATTCCCGGATTGAGGATGACGGTTGCCTGGTGACCGGGTCTGAACCGGGGGTTGGCGCTCCGTTGATCGATTTTTCGCCCTTGCGGGTCTGAGCCGCGGACGGGTCCGGCGCCGGCTTCGGCGCGGATGCAGGGACTGGCGCCGGGTTCAACCGTTCCGCCAGTGAATAGGCTTCGGCCAGGTCGGTCGTCCGGCCGGATTCGATGAAAAAGGCGATGTCCTGCGCCAGTTCGTCGAAGCGCGGATGCTTGTCCGCGAATTCGGCGACCTGCGCGTTGACGCGATCGGTCTTCTGTTGCTCGAGCGTGCCGCTGACCTGGCCGAGCTGCTGTTTCAGGCCGTGGATTTCGCGCTTCAACGCCATCGTTTCGCTGTCGCGCTGCGCGGCCTGCGCGTCCGGCGCCTGCCCCATGACATGCTCGGCGACCTGGCGGAGCGTGAAGCCCTTCATTTCGCAAATGCGCTCGAGCGCCACGATCGGATTCTTGTCGATCATGGTCTCCAGGCCGACATAGGTCTCCAGGACCTTGTCGAGCGTGTTGCCGCTGGCCTTGGCCATGTCGTGAAATTTGCGGACCGGCTCGAAAGCCTCGGCGTCGCCGCGGTATTTCTCGATCCCCTGCGTCAGCTCGCGTTCCATGCGCGCGACTTCGGCCTTGACCGGCTCCGGCGCCGCCGCCCATGCGGCCTTGGCGTCGGCAGAGAAGCGCGCGGGCGCTTCGCCCTGGCCGCTCGCCGGCTTCTGCGCGGGGTCGGCAGGCTGGCGGCCTTCCTCCGGCGGCTGACCCTTCGCAGCGGCGTCCTGGCGCGCCGGATCGGCCTTGGCGTCGGGCGCCTTGGCGTCGGCAGGCTTCGCGGCGTCCTTGCCGGCGTCCTTAGCGCCATCCTTGGCCGCGAACTTGCCGTCGTCGGCGCGCTGCGGCGGGTCTGACTTGACCGGCTTCGCGGGATCCGCGTCGGCCTCGACCTTGGCGGCCGCGCGCTCGAGCGCTTCGCGAGCCGTCGGCGCCTTCGCAGGCTTGCCTTCGTCGGCCGGCTGATTGTCGGTGACCGGCTCCCGCTCGGTCGAAATCGGGTTGGGCGTCGAGACTACATCAGGCGCAGCAACGGGCGCGGCGTCCGGCTGGCCGGCGTCGATATCGGACATGGCTTGTTCCTGTCTGAGAGGATGCGAAGTTTAAGCGGCGCGCTCGCCGCGGTTGAAGCGGGCCGCAGCCCGGTCGAGCGTGTCCTTGATCGCCTTCCGGTCGACCTTCGGACGCTGGCGAGGCCGGAGCCGGGCCGGGTCGTTGCCGACCTCGACGACGCCTGCGGCCTTGTAGGTTGCTCGCAAGGCCGACTTGCTGTCGTACATCTTGCCGTCGAGCATCGATTGAACGGGCGCCATGCTGTCGCCCATGATCAGCGGCGCGGCGAGGCCGGAGCGCTTCGGCGCCGGCTGGCGCGCATAGAATTCCTCGCGCTCGACGAGCTCGCCGGTCGACTTGTCGTAAATCCAGCTTCCGCGCTTCATGGTTCAATCGCCGTTAGGGCCGCGGCGTCCTGCTTCATGACGAGCCCTGCGGCCTGCGCTTCAAGGTTGGCGTCGGTCTTGGCCTCGGTCGCGGCGATGTTCGCGTCCGTCGTGGCGATCGTCGCGGCTGTCTGCGTCTGGACGCGGCCAATCTCGAGCCGGAGCTTGTCGAGCTGCAGCGCGCCAATATCCATGTCCTGCGCGTGCTTGCGCGCGGCCATGTCGCCAGCGTCGATCAGCGCCTGGTGCTTGATCCCGGCCTCGCGGTCCTTGTTCGCGATCTCGCGCTGGCGCATGGCGTCGCGCGCGGCCTCTTCGGCCTGGCGCTCGCGCAGCGCCGCGACGCGCTCGGCGCGCTCGACTTCCTTGTCCTGCAGCTCGGCGGCCGCGCGTTGCTGTTCGATCGCAGCGGCGTCGGCAGTGGCCTTGGCGTCGGCTTCGGCCTTCGCCTGCGCGGGATCCGGCGGCTTCGGCTGTCCGGCCTGCTGTTTCAGGCCGTCCGCGAACGTCTCGATCTCTTGCTCGAGCTGGCGGCCGGCGCGGTATTGGCTGGCCAGGTATTTCAGCGTCTCGGCGAGCAACGGACCGGCCTGCGGCAGTTGCATCAGCAGCGGCGCGGCCTGGTTCATGGCGCCGCCGACGGCCGTGACGAATTCCGTAGCGCGCTGCTTGGCCGCGTTTTCGTCCGGCGCGATCGTGCTGTCGGTTTCGATGTCGAGCACGAACGGCCGCAGCCGCTGGTCGCGCAGGAAATCGACGACCTTTTCGATGGTGACCGTCTCTTTCAGCTTTTCGATCTGCTGACCAATGCCCTGCAGCCGCTGTTGCGCCTCCTGCAGGATCTGTTGAGCGGCTTCCGCGTTCTTCTGCGCGGCCTCGACCAGTCGCGGGTCGGTTTCAGCCTGGCGCAGCTCGGCGGTAATCTGGCGCGCCATCTTCTCGAGCGGCGCGACCTGCTTGGCGATCTCGGCGTCGGTCGGGATCTCGAGTTGCGACATATCCAAGAGCGTCTTGCCCTTGAAATTCTCTGCCATGATCTCGGCGACGATGCGCGTCAGGTCGCGGGCGATGCGGACCAGTTCGGACTGCTTGTCGCGGATCCGGACCGAGCCGTATTGCGACTTCAACTGCTGCGCGCCGAGCGTTTCGCTGGCCTCGGTCGAGCCGCGCATGATGTCCGACAGCCCCATGATCTGGTAAACGTCTTCGATCAGCTGCTTGCGAATGGCGACGAGCTCACTGACGACCTTGGCGACGTCAGCGATCGGCCACCAGATGACCATGTCCTTGGCGCCGGAGCCGCCGAGCGCCGCCCAATTCGAAATCGGGATGAGCTTCACGCGACTGTCGGTCGACGCCATGGCGGCTTCGACGGCGTCGGCGATTTCGCCGGAGCCTGCGGGATAGAAGCCGGCGACGCGCAGCGCTTCGGTCAGCGCGGCAATGCGGGCCGTCGCTTCGTTAATTTCCTCGAGCTGGTCCTTGTAGAACAGCGCGTCAGGGATCGGCTGCAGGGTCCGCGGCTTCGTCGTGGCGTAGGCTGGCCGCGGGCAGGGGAAGAAGTCCTGCAGCTTCAGATGCGGCTTGTCCTGGTCCAGAACGACGTCGCAGCCCTCGGAAACCCAAACGACGAGATCCTGGCTCTTGCTCCACAGTTCCCAAACGGCTGCTTTCATCCGGCCGTCGTCGGCGCCGTCGCGGTCCTTCGGCTTGCCATAGGCCAGGGTCTTGTAGGCGTCGCCGGACGTCTTGGCGAAGCGCTTGCGGGCCGCTTCCTTGGTCAGCCATGAGCGGCGCGCAACCCAATCGACTTCCTTCCACTTGCGGGCCGGGTCGTGCAGGAAATCGCGGCGGTCGACGTGCTCGACGCATACCGTCTCGGAATCCTCGCCGTCTTTCTCGACGTAGCGGGCCCACAAGGCGCCGCGGGCAACGATGTTGAGATCGTCGCGGGCAAGCCGCATGACGCTGTCGATATCCTCGAGCTCGAATTGAACGATGGCGCAGCGTTCAAGCAGTTCGGACGCGGTCCGCGGCAGCGGGCGCCGATCCTTGAAGCGCGGGACGACGACCGGGACCGGCGCGCGCGAGTAGATCGACGGTCCAAGGACTTGGATATTGGCCCAAAACAGCTGAAACTCGCGGTCGCGGCCAATGCCGGACAGCTTTTCCAGGTCGGCATAGAGCTTTTCGATCCCGTCGGCCTTGTCCTGCCACGCCGAGAAAGCCTTTTCGGCCTGCGCGATCAGGTCAAGCCATCCCTTGGCGCTCTTGCTGCGCTTGGACGGCTTGTCGGCGGTGTCGTCGAGCGGATCGGCTTCGTCAGCCAAGCGGGATCATCCTCATACGGCAATTCTCCCCTTGCGTGAGACGTCCGGCGGCGGCGGTAGCCTGAGCTGACCGGGTTTCGGTACCCTGACGCGCGGCAGCTCGAGGCGGGCCGGCGCGGCGCGCCATGACAGCGCGAGATAGCGGAATGCGTCGGCCAGGTGCGACGTCCAGTCGTGGATTTCGTTGGCCTTGAACATCTTGCGTTCGTCGTCCCATTCGCGCCGATACATCTCGAGCGCGGACAGGCCGGGATCCTCGCAACGCGGATGGAAGACGGCCTTGGCCAGCGTCGCGCGGGCCGCGTTGATCCCGTCGAGCTTGCTGGCGTCCTTGATGAGCTGCGGCCGCAGGCCGTGCTTCACCATGGCTTCAAGCGTCTGCGGCGCGCCGTCCATAGCCCAAACGCGCTGCTTGGCGTCATGCGGGACGAAGTCGGTCCCGGTCGTCCATTCCCATCCGCGGTTCTGGACGACGTCGGCATAATGATCGACGCCAGCGCCTGACGCCGTGTAGCAGTCGAGGATCCAGGGTCGGCCGCTGATGACCTGGAACCACCAAATTGACGTGTCGTCGCGGACGCCAATATCCCAAGCCCGATGGATCGGCAGGCCGTCGACCGGCTCGAATTCCATGACTCGGCCTTGCGACCGCAACGCCAGCATTTCGCGGGCATAGAAGGCGCCGAGAATCGCGGCGTTGAAGGAACAGAGATATTCCTGTTCGAACTGCGCCTGGCCGACGTCGGCGCCGTACAGGCTCTTGTACTCCGCCAGGCCTTCGTCGAGCTGCTGCTTGGTCAGGGCGCCCGTCGCCGTGACCGGCAGAACTTCGGCAAACCAGCGCGGGTTTGCCTTGGCCATGTCGTGCATGGCCTTGGCGTGGTTCCGGCCGCGCGGCGTGGTGATGAAAGCCGCCCATCCGCGGTTTTCCTCGACCATCGGCCGAATGTAGCCCCATGCCGACGGATTGGCCAAAGCCCATTCGGAGAACGTGACGCCAGCGACGCCAGCGCCGACCAGGCTGTCGTAACGATCGGAGCCGACCAGCTGCCAGGTCGATCCGTTCTTGAACCGGATGAACATCTCTTGTTCATTCGTGGCCTCGCGCAATTCATGCGGGAAGGCCTGGTCAATGCGGCGCCGGCCGGTGTGAGCGTCGACCGCGGACCATAGAGCCTTCCGAGCCTGCGCGTATTCCGGCAGACAGGTCCAGTAGGCTGCAGGCCGTTCGAACGCCGCAATGGCTGTCCGGTGCAAGAGAACGTCGTCCTTGCCGGCTCGCCTATGCCAGATCCCGATCGCACGATCGCCGCCACGCTCGAGATAATCCCACATCGGCCTTTGGTAAGGCCGCGGGGTCCAGCCGTTAGGAAGCTGGATCTGAGGCAAAGCGCTTGATCACGACCTGGACCGGCCCGTCTCCCTCGCCAGTGACCTGCAGCGGCAGAACCTTGCCAAGCAGCGCGAGGAACGGGCCGGGCGTGTCGAGCGCGCGCATTTTGAGATAGCCGACAAGGCCATCCTTGCCGCCGGCTTCGGTCGCGGCCTGCAACAGCGCATCCTTAAGCAGCGCCGTCGTCTTGTTCGGGGTCCCCTTAGCGCGGCCGGTCTTGGCCCTATCCAGTCCTACTTTAGGCATGGCGTTGTCCGCGCCGGTCTGAGCGGCGCGGCCTCCGATCAGTGTTCTGGCAAAGGCACGGGATGGCGATCATACGCGGCCCGTAATCATTGATTTTGCTGAATTCGGTGCCGCGGAATTCAAAGACACCAGTCGCGGCTATGCGAAAATCTCAGAAGACTTTGATTTAGCGATGTACTGCTTACACGAAATAGGAAGGATCGAGCGCGACGCCTTGCCCAATCATGGGAGCAAGCCGCGCCACATTTTCAGAACTCTCGGCGAATCCCAGCAAAACCTCGGCTAGTGGAACGCCGCGCTTTAGCTCATTTGTCCAGAACACGACGCCCGACGCCTCGCCGGATCGTCCAAGCACGTTTTGATAGAACTTCTCGACGTATCGTTCCGGAGATGCAGTCATCCCATAGCTGCTCTCAAACTCAGGAGAACCGATGAAGCCACTTGCGACGTCTCGGAGCGCGGCGCCATCATCCACCTTGTCGACCCAAAAACTCAGGCCGCCCTGGTCCGGCGTGCGAGCGAACGCCGCTTGATACAATCGATACGTTTGCGCGGCGCCGGCATCGAAAGCGACGATCTGGTCGAGAAACTGGAGCCGCTCAATGTCGAAGATCAGCTTGTTGCCCTCAGCCGAACTCACTGTCCAAAAATCATTCGGCCGAAATTCCAGCCTTGCACTGCTGCGAGCGACATTAAGAATGAGCCAATCCAGTCCAGGACCGCCCGAGACATTGTCAAGACCTTTTCCAGGTGAGATGACATCATTGCCGTCGCCAGCCGTAACGACATCGGCACCTGGGCCTCCCTGGATGATGTCACGCGCCCCGGTGCCGCGCAGGGGGCCACCCGAGTCTTTAGCTATGAGAGTGAATGTTTCCGTCGTTCCATTAAAGCTCCAATTAGCATATTGAATTCCATCCTTGTCATTTGTGCTATAAAGAACTTGAATCGCTTCAATATCAAGAGGGCCGAGCGAAGTAACTCGCTTTTGATTGTTGACATAGCTCATTACAGTCGTCGACGTATTATCAATCAATTTATCGAGCTGATTTTCACCTTCGTGAGGGTGCTTGAGGCCGATCGCATGACCAATCTCGTGAAGTAGGGTATGGACCATATTGTTGTCATTTTGCCACTGCTGCCGATAATTGAGATTGTAGAAAGTATCTCCTCCCGCAGTTAAGTCTGTGCCTAAAGTAAGAAGATAACTATCCCGATTAGGATATGTTACGTTATTGAAGGAATAAAACGCGTTATACGGTCCAAAGCCAATTCCTCCAAAGTTGCCGTGATTAACGGTGTTTTCTTGGATATAGCCAAATCGAATATCGCCGGCATTGCCCGAAACCTCGACGAATGTGAGACCCGATGCGTCCGCGAATTGCTGGAGAGCTAAGCGCGCCTGGACCTTTTCAATCTCGTTGAAAGGTTGAAAACTTGCCGCCGCAGCTGCCCCTGGTCGCGCAACCATTGATGGTGGCGCAGAGGTCGGAAATGAAAACGTCAGCAGGGCAGGCTGCCCATATGCTGACGGTCCACCACTATTTGCCAGCCAGTGTCCACCGAATGTCAGGGCAGTGTGGTCACGAACGGTAGCCATGAACTGGTCCTCCAGACGGCTTTGCCTGGGAGCACCAGGGGCGATTCATCTCCCTGAATAACACAGAGGCGCCCGTGACCAAATTGGGCACCAAAGTGACTTGATCGAGTTGGCGTCCGGGTTTCGTGAATCACATCGTTGGCAAAGCAATGCAGAAAGATAATTCGAAAGCGAAGAAAACTTGCCGTGCGGCGGGTTCAATGAGGCGGGATCGCCCGGCTTATGCCGCAAGGCTTGGCGCAGCCTGTCCTGGCCCTATTCAGCTGTATTTGAGCCATGCGAGCGTCCGCAGCGGCCTCTCAAGGGGATTAGCGTAAGGCGCAATGTCAGAGCTTTTCGCTCCATTGCACAGCAGGGACGCTTGGAAGGCGTCCAAGGTCCGACAATCATTTCGTGCCCGAAACGATCGCGCTTGTCAACGTATTTACGCGATCTTTCGCAGCTCTGATGTGTCGAAGTCTGCAGGCGTCGGGCGGCCGAAGATATGCAGGAGCGCACGGGTCCGGCCTTCGGCTGACTTTTCGACGATGCCAGCAAAGCCTGCGAATGGACCGGAGGTCGCTTGCACTCTGTCGCCAGCCTGCAGGGTAGGGGGTGGCGCGTTCTTCCATTTGATGAAAACGCCATGGCCTTGTGCGTCGGACAGGTCGCGAAGCTTGCCGGCAGCAATACGGGACTTCTCTAGGTCGCCGCAGAGCCATTTGATCCATTGACCGGCTTCGGTCACGCCAGCGACGACACGCTGTCGTCGAGCCCGACTGATCAGCCCATTACGGAGCGCCACGTCCGAAATGTCGGCAGCGGTCGAAGCGAGCGGGACGAGCTCGCTTTCCACGCGCGGGCTGACGAACAGATAGCCGGGGAAGACGGGTCGGTTCATTTTCACACGACGCTTGTCGCGCTCGAACTTGTGCCAGAGCGTCATCTGCGGAAACCATGCGACATGCTCGTACCGCTGCAGCGCAGCGACGGCGGCGCGCTCGCCTCCCGACTGGCACGTGGCCACAAACCAGAGGTCGCCATGAGGGACCGGCACCAACGGATTGTCTTCCGTGGCGTCGATTTCCTTCCAACCGTCTGCTTGCTTGCGGCTCATGGCCCTTAATGCCCCCTGACCTGGTGATTGCGTGCGAAGCCTTCGAAGCGGCGTTCAATGCGCGGATCGTCGAAGGGGATGGGGGGTGCTTGGCTGTGGCAGAAGTCGCGGAAGGCCTGCGCAATCCGATCTGGATCGACGTTCGGCTTCACTCGCCGGCTGATCTCTGCGAAGGGGCCATATGAGATCGAGCCGTCAGCCGGGAAGGCCTTTGCGACAGGCCTCGACGCTGCAGGCTTCGCGGCAACTGAACCAGAGAGATAGGATGATCTATCTTTCTTGTCTGGATCTGGTTCTAGCTTTCTGGCCTCTGGCATATGGGCTTTATCCCCCTTGCCAACCGGGGGGTTAACCCCTGCCTTAAGGGTGGGGTTGCCGCCCTTGCGGCCGTTCGCCTTGTCGGCTTCCTCTTTCTCGACGTCCCGGCGCATCCGACGGCTGTAGATGGTCCCGTCGTCTTCGCGGCTGAAGACGCCAGCATCCTCGAGTTCGGCGAGCCATGCTGAAACTTCGTCGAGCCGGGCGCCTGCAAGAGCTGCGATCTGGCGATCATTGAGAGACCGGCCGTTGACGACCAGCGAGCCGCGCGGCTGCGCTTCGTGCATGATGCAGAGCAATTCCATCCACAGGCCGCGCGCGCCGACCGAGCACATGCGCAGTGACGGATCGGCGCGCCAGTCCGACGGAAAGAACTTCATCCAGGGACCGGTCATCGGGCGCCCTCCCTCTTGCGTTCGATCAGCGCGCGGAAATCCTCGGCATGCTCGGCGACGAGCTCGAGCGTCGAGCGCGCGGCCTCGAGGCGAGCGCGTTGGTAGGCGCCGACCGACGTCCGCGCGGCGTCCTTGGCCTGGTCGCGCATCGCCTGGCCGACGCCTTCGATCTGCTGACCGATAGACACCTTCGTCATGCCGCCACCTTGACGCGCGTCCGCACGCCCCATTCTGCCAGCCGGTCGCCCATGTCCGAGACGCCGCGGACGATCGCGGTCAAGTGGCCGAAGCCGGCGACAGCGGCCAGAAAGTCGTTCTGCGCCTGCGACACGCGCCCCTTATCGGCCTTGATCTCAACGAAGGCGACGCGGCCGTCGTGAAACAGGATGACGAGGTCCGAGACGCCGGCGACGACGCCGAGCGACTTCAAGATCCCGGCTTCGGCGCGGCTGCGCCATCCGCCGTTCGGAACGTGGAAGACGACCGCGCGCGGGACCGCCAGCCGGAGATAGTCGACGATGGCGCGCTGCGCCGCTTGCTCGGGCCGGGCCGTCATCCGCCGAAGCCTTGATAGTTTTCGTGCGCGGCGGGCGCCATCTTCGTCAGTTCGAAGGCGTGCGTCAGCGAGACGCCAAGGCGCTCGCCGATCTCGCGATAAGTGTGACCGGTGGCGCGAAGCGTGCGCGCCACGCGGCGCCGGCGCTGCCAAGTCTTGTGGCGGCCGATCAGCCCCTGCGCCTGCGGGATGGTGCCGTCAGCTCGAGCCCGCATCAGCGCGGCCAGGACGGCGTTGCGTGATCGGCCGAGCTGCGCGCCGATCTCGCTCGCCGAACGTCCGTCGAGCTGCAATGCCGCAGCGCGCCGGAGCTCCGGAATTGTCCAGGGGCGGCAGATCATGGCTCGCGCCCCATCAGCCGCCGCGCCGCCGCCGCACCAGCTTCCAGCGCCGCCATTTCAGGGCAATCGCCGTCCAGACCAGCTTTGCGAGCGATCTCGATTTCGTGTTGCGCTGCTGTGATTTCACGCTGAAGCTCATCAATTATGAGGGATCGAAGTCGGGCGAAAAGGTCGACCGTGATCCGCTTGGCGCGGCCACGGCCGACGTGCTCCAGCGCCGCGACGGTCGCGCCGATCTTGCGGGCGACGACGGCGCGGGCGTCCTTCACAGAAAGCCCTCTCCGACGGGCCTCCTTTTCCTCGAGCGCGCGGGTCCAGTCCCGCGCCCGAACGGCGGCACTCATTGGAGAAATTTCCCTGTGGTGATGGAAAGGCATTCCGTCGCTCCTGTGGTCCTGTGAGGGACCGAGGAGGGACGACGGATGGAGCGGTTAGGTGTCGTGTCGCGGCGCATGCTTGCGAGGCTGGTCGCCGCGAACGACAATTTGCATTGGAAATCGGAGCCGGCGGGCGCCGTGATTAGCCCTTCCGATGACGCGCCCGCGCCGGGCGTCACACACATCACGGCAGAAACGCTGCCGCCGGACAGCGTTGAGGTTGGCGCGGGCGAGGGGAAGCCCGTCGGGACGCGAGACATGCTCCGACGGGGTCGAGCGCGCATAGACGTGCGCTCGAGCAAGGCGATTGACTGACGGGCGATCATGGCCGCGCCTCGCGTGTACGTGCGCGTGCGAGGGCTTCGCGATACAAGTCGAGCAGCGTCTCGCGCTCGGAGCGCTCGGCCGGTTCCTCGGCGCGCTCCTTCACCAGCAGCTTGACGATCTTTCGATCGTAGCCGTGGGATTTCACTTCGGCATAAACCTCGGCGATATCCTGATCGAGCGCCTTACGCTCTTCGATCAGCCGCTCGATCCGTTCGATGAAAGACAGCAGCGCTTCGCCGTTGGGCTCGTTGCTCATGCGGCCCTCTCGGACGGAGCGGCGGGCGCCGGCTTCACGAGTGCATCCGCCGGCAGCGCAATGCCGCGCCTTTTGGCTGCGGCGATTACGCGTTCACGATACATTTCGGGTATGCGGCCGCGTAGGCGCATGACCCGTGCGTGTCCTGGCCACTTCAGGCCAAGATCTTCGGCGAAGCGCTCTGCGGATGGCCACAGCGATATGATTGAAGCGTCCATGACCATAGACGATACAGATGTAGCGCTACTACGTCAATATGTGTGTAGCGCTATCGATCGCTACAGTCGCGAATCGTGGAAACCGTGATCGACCGCCTTGAATTCGCGATGAGAAAGGCCGGCCTTACGAATAAGGCTGAGGTCGCGCGCCTGTCCGGCATTCAGCCTGTGACAATGCGTTCGTACTTTGCTGGCCATGCACATCCGCCACTCGACAAGTGCCAGCGCATCGGCCACGTTTTAGGGGTATCTGGCGAATGGCTTTTCACCGGACGCGGCGACCCCAACGACGTTAAACCTTTGCCGTTGGAGATGTTGTCCGTCCCACTAGTGACAGGAGCGAACCTCATTCCCGTTTTTGGCACTGCGGTAGGCGGTTCTGATGGTCGGTTTGACCTTAACGGGTCAGTCGTCGACCGTGTTGCGGCGCCGCCAGGCCTAATCGGGATCCAGAACGCCTACGCGGTAATGGTCGTCGGCGACAGCATGGAACCTCGCTATGAGGCCGGCGAGACGGTTTATGTCCATCCAAATAAGCCGGTTCAGCGGAACGGTTATGTGGTCGTCCAGCTGTGGCCTGAAGACGACGGCGAGCCGATCTCCGGAATGGTGAAGCGGTTCGTTCGGATGACTGACAGCAAGCTCGTCCTGGAGCAGTTCAATCCCCCGAAGCAGATCGAGATCGACCGAGCTCGAGTGAAAGCCGTGCACCGCATAGTGCTTGGCGGAGAGTGAAGCGCTAATTTTGTAGCGCATGGTATTGACGTTGTAGCGGTGTAGCGCTACAACGGTTCCATCGACCCCGATGGAGCCACTGATGCCCTCCGCCGCTCAGATTTTCCAAGCCGCTCACCGCATCACGCGGAACATGCGCGCTTTCCTTTGGACCTCGACGCCGTATCGCGAGGTCTTTGCGAAGGCGCTGCGCCGCGCTCACCAAGAAATCCGCGCCGCCGCAGCTGCAGCCGCCTCGCTTGTGAGTTGGGCCGCGCAGTTCGCCACCGAAGAGCTGCCGAGCCGCATTCAGAGCGCCTACGGCCGCGTCATGTATTTCAGCGGCACGACGGACCGCGACGCCTACGCCAGCGCCGAGCGCGACTGGAACGCGCTTAAGACCGAAGCCGCTCGCCGGGGGATCGCATAATGGCCCCCGATCGCAATTCCATCATCAGCTGGAAGGCCTTCGATCGGCTCGACGAAGCCGTCGCCCTGATCGACCACATGAGGGCGCGTTCGAGCTGCTGCGCGAAGGTCTGGCGGCTGGCGCTCGACCAATGCCGCGAAGCCCTGCGCGCCGCCAATAGAGACGGCGACGCCCGCGCCAAGCGCACGGCGCTGCGCTTCATGAATTGGCTGCGCGCTGACCTACGTCAGATGGAGCGCGCGTAATGGCCTCTACAATCGAACATCGCGCCCTCGAGCGCGTGAAGCATCGCACAACGCGCCAGCTTTATGCCGAGCTTAAGCCGTCCGGCTCTTTCGACCTGGATTGCGCCGCGCGGCTCACGCCTGAACAGCGCCAGGCCGCAATCGCGATCGCCGACAGTCCCCTGCAGCTCGCCGACGACGAGGACGTCATCCGCGCGCTGATCGACGCCGGCTTCCGCCCCTCGCGCTTTGCCGACGTTCTCGGCGGCCTGCGCGCCTATGCCCTTAACCGCCGGAGCACGTCATGAACATTCTCGCCGATCAATGGGCCTTTTGGTCCGCCACGCTGGCCGGCGACAAGCCAGAGCCGCCGCTGCATCCCGGCGCCGATGGCGAAGGGATTTGGGACGTCCCGGTCGAGGCGTTGCAGTCGGGCTTTTGGCGGTTCGACCGTGCCGCCGTGGCGATCTGGCGCGACGACGCTGGCGCGCTATTCATCCTGCGCGACGGCATGCCGACGAAGCCCGCATGGGTCTGTGGTCGCTGGCCCCGCATGTACCGCAGCGCGATCACGAAGGAAGCGCACGACGCCTTCCTGGAAAGCGGCCAATGGCCCGACGATCCGCCCGCGCGCGATCACAACCTGCCGACGGACCCTTTCGAGCGGTCCAAGCTGCTGATCGAAGCCGAGGCCGCTGACGTCGCCGCGTTCGTTGCCGTGCCGATCACGACCAAGGAAGCCGCCGACAAGGCTGCGTCATGGGCGGAGCGCGTCGCCAAGCTGGCCAAGGAAGCCGACGCCGAGCGCGCGGCCGAGAAAAAGCCGCACGACGACGCGGGCAAGGCCGTCCAGGCGAAATGGTCGCCGCTGGTCGCCATGGCCGACGCCATGAAGCGCAACCTGAAGCGCGCCCTCGAGCCGTACCTGATCGCCGAACAGCGCAAGGAAGCCGAGGCGCGCGCCGCGTCCGCGCAGGCTGGCAAGGCGCTCGAGGCGCCGCGGAACGCCAGCGCCGGCCGGACGGGCGCCAAGGTCGCGCTGCGCTCGCGGACGGTCGCGCTGGTCGAGGATCTGCCGGCCTTCGTCGCCTATCTCGCCGCAATGGAATCGCCGCCGCCGGACTTGGTCACGGTCTGCAACATGCTGGCGCTGCGCATGGTGTCGGCCGGCGTCGAGCCGCCCGGCGTCAAGAAATCCGTCGTTCAACAGGCCGCTTAAGAGGATCCGCACATGTCGACCGCAATCGCCAAGATCATCGACAAGCCTGAGACGCGCGCCATGCGCGGCACGGCTTCTGTTCATCCTATCGTGCCGCAGGACTTCGACCAGGCCTTTCGCTTCGCGCAGATGGTGCATTCCAGCGGAATGGCGCCGACCGGCTTAGGCAAGCCTGAGGCGCTGATGGCCGCCATCCTTCACGGCCTTGAAGTCGGGATGACGCCCATGAACGCCATCCAGGTTATCGCCGTCGTGAATGGCCGCGCCGTGATCTTCGGCGACGGCGCGATCGGCCTTGTCCGAGGATCGGGCCTTTGTGAGTACGTCGACGAAAAGATCGAAGGCGACGGCGATGCCATGGTCGCGACGTGCGAGACGAAGCGCGTCGGCGAGCCGCGCGCCGTTGTCCGACGCTTCTCCGTCGCCGACGCCAAGGCCGCGAGCCTTTGGGGAAAATCTGGCCCGTGGAAGCTATATCCCGCCCGCATGCTGCAGATGCGCGCCCGCGGCTTCGCGCTGCGCGATGCGTTCGCGGACGTCCTGCGCGGCCTCGCCATTCGGGAAGAGGTCGAGGATTACCCGCAGGCGCCGCAGCCGCCGACGCCGCCGACGCCGCCCGTTCCGCCGACGCCGCCGGCCGCCGCGCTGGCGCCGCCGAAGGTCGAGCCGGCCAAGGTCGAGCCGGCCAAGGTGATCGACGCCGAGCCCGTCGAGGCCGCGACAGATGCGCCGGCAGAGCCGGAGCCGGAGCCGGTCGGCGTCGGCCAGTTGGTGATCGAAATCGAAGCCGCCGAGACTGACGAAGCGCTGTCGTCCATCCTCGAGGCATGGGCGCCGGCCATGGCCGAATGGCCGCAGGCCGATCGCATCACGGCGCAGAACGCCTATGAAGCCCGGTCGGCCGCGCTCGCCAAGCCCGACGCGCCGGCATCTGCCGAGCCGCCGGCCGAAGAGCCCGCGCTTTGGCAGACGGCGCGCGACAAGGCTGCGCAGGGATCGAAGCGCTTCCGCCTTTGGTTCGGCGGACTGGATCCGCAGCAGCAAGCCGAGTTGAACGACGCGCCGCACGATTTTGCCGAGCTCGCCGCAGAGGCCGACGGAAAGGCGCCGTCATGAGCGCGAGCCTTGCACAGCCGGACGACCGGCATCTGTCGCCGCCGGTCGAAGCCGCCGCCATGTTCATCTTTTGGGGGATGGATACTGTCGACATCGCCGGCAAGCTGAGCGTGACCGAGGCCGAAGCCGACAGGCTGCTGAGCGCCGGCCTTGAGACGCCGCAGGCCGCGATCTTCCGCACTCTTAAGCGCAGGAGCCAGGCATGACGACGAAGCGCGACAAGCCGCCGACGCCGATCGTGATGAAGACGCCGCGCGGCCTTTCCCCGGTCGCGGCCTATGACCAGGAATTGCTGATGGATGCCCCCATGGGCGCGCAGTTCGAACTGGTCCGCCGCAATCGCCGCTTATGGCCGCAGCTGAAACTCTATTGGGCGACGCTCGGTCAGGTCGCGAAGGCGACGGGCCGCTGGCCGACAGCCGAGCATCTTTCCGAAGAGCTGAAACTTGTCTGCGGCTTCGCCAGGTCGTGCGTCGATTGGAAGACGGGCGAAGTTCTGCGGATCCCTGACAGCGTCGCGCTTCACGCCATGAGCGAGGACGACTTTGGCCGGTTCTTCGAAATGGCGATGGCGGCTCTGTCCGATCACATCGGGTATGATCCCTTAGCGTATTCGGTGGCCGCATGAAACGCTGTTGCATCTGTGACAAAGATTTAGTCCGCCTGCGGGGAGAAGTATCGGCGCAATGGGAGAACCGCAGATATTGCTCGCATGCTTGCGCGCGGCTCAAGCCTCGGAAGACGATTGCTGACAGGCTGTCGCCCATAAAGGTTGATCGCAACGGTTGTTGGAACTGGCAGGCCTCAAAGAACAACAAGGGCTATGGACAGCTTCGCATCGAAGGGCGGGGAGTGCTGGCGCATCGCCTTTCGTACATCTTCCACAAAGGCGAGATCCCGCCGGGCGGTTGTATCCTGCACTCGTGCGATAATCCGGCCTGCATCAACCCCGATCATCTGCGCGTTGGCACGAAGGCTCACAACACGGCCGACATGATGGCCAAGGGACGCCATCGCGCCGGCAATGCCAAGCTGTCGGTCGCCGAACAGAATGAGATCCGGGCATCGGCAGAGGCGGGCAATGTGCTGGCGGCTCGGTACGGCGTGGCGCCCTCCACAATCACGCGCATTCGCGGGGTGGTAAGATGGTAGCCGCCCGTCATCCCTTCCTTGCCCGCTGCGAAGAGTGCCGCCACGTCTGGCCGCTCGCATGGCTCCCGCTCGCCGTCGAGCACGTCGCCAAGCTCGGCAAGTCGCCGTGTCCGGCCTGCGGCGGTCGGCGCATCATGATCGCCAGCGCCAGCGACGCCGTCGCCTTCCAAGAGACGCCAGGCCGCGCGCCGTGCTTCGTCGAGGAGTCCAAGTCATGAGCGACCTTTTCGACCGCCGAAAAGTGCCGTTGCATGTCCAGATCGCTGCGGCCGAGCGAGAAGTCAGGCAGCGACGTCACGTCTATCCGCGGCGCGTTGCCGACGGGAAGATGACGCAAGCTTTCGCCGACGAGCAGACGGCCGCGATGGAAGCGATCGTCGAGACATTGAAGGGGCTGCAGTCATGACCGCGCTTGCCTCCCATTACCTAGTCCTGGTGCTTGGGATCGTTGTCGGCTTCATCCTTTGCGCGATCCTGTCCGCCTCGAGGGATCTCCCATGAGCGCCGCCCTGACCACGCGCCAGGTTGCCGAACGGCTGGCGTGTTCGCCGCGAACCGTGCTCAACATGGTGAAGCGCGGCGATCTGCCAGCGTTCCGGTCTGGCGACCTTATCCGCATCCCTGCAGCCGCCGTCGAGGAAGCCCTGACATGCCGCCCGAATTCAAGCTTACCCGACACCGCGGCGACTTCGCCGTCACCTGGATCGACGAAAGAGGAGAGCGACGCCGCCGCACGACTGGCACGTCTGACGCTGTTGCAGCCGCCCGGTTCCTAGAGGCCTACCAGCGCAACCTCGCCGCGCCGAAAGCGACCAGCGTGTCAGCGATCCTCGACCATCATTTGAAGGCGCTCGAGGGGCGTGCCAGCGCCAAGATCGCAGAGCATCAGGCAAAGCCTCTGCGGCGCGCCTTCGGTAGCCTGCTGCCGATGCAGATCACGCGGGAAGCGGTCGACGCCTATGTCGCCGGCCGGACCGCGCAGGGTCGCAAGCCCTGGACGATCCGTTCTGAGGTCGCGCTGCTGTCGACAGCGTTGAATCGCGCCAAGAACGATCGGCTGATCGCCGAGCGCCCGCACATTGCGATGCCTGCCGAAGGGCCAGCGCGCGATCTGTTCCTGACGCGCGACCAGTTCGGCGCAATCATGGCCGCTTGCCCGTCGCATCATGTGAAGCTGTTTCTGCTGATCGCGATCTCGACCGGTGCCCGCGCAACGGCGATCCTCGAGCTGACATGGGATCGCGTCGACTTCGACGTCGGACTGATCGACCTGCGCAAGAGCGTGTTCAAGCGAATGAAGGGTCGAGCGGTCGCGCCCATGACGCCGACGCTTAAGGCCGCGCTGTCGCAGGCCAAGGAAATGTCGATCGGCCAGCATGTGATCGAACAGGCCGGCGAGCCCTTGGCGCGCATCGTGCGCGGCGTGAAGGCGGCTGGCACCCGCGTCGGCCTGCCTTGGCTGTCGCCGCATGTCCTGCGGCATAGCGCGGCGCGTTGGATGGCAGAGGAGGGGGTCAGCATGGCCGAGATCGCCGCCGTGCTCGGTCACAAAAACAGCCGCGTGACCGAAACGACCTATGCGAAGTTCAGCCCATCGTACCTGAAAAAGGCCGTCGCCGCGCTCGACGTAGGTACGTTTACACCTGCGGCCACTATGGATATCCAGCGAACCGGAAAGCCAAAGTCATGAAATCATTGGGGAAAGATGGTGGGCGCGACAGGGATCGAACCTGTGACCCCTACCATGTCAAGGTAGTGCTCTACCGCTGAGCTACGCGCCCGAACCGTGCAGTCCGTGGAGGGGTGGCGCCGCTATAGCGGCTGACCGCTCCGCTGGCAACCGCCTAAAGCAGATAGCCGCAATCAGGCGGCCTGCTCGATCATGCGGTTCACCTCGTTGACGAGGTCCCGCAGGTGGAAGGGCTTGGAGAGCACCTTCGCATCCTTGGGCGCCTTCGAATCGGGGTTCAGCGCGACGGCGGCGAAGCCGGTGATGAACATCACCTTGATGTCGGGGTCGAGCTCGGTGGCGCGCCGCGCCAGCTCGATGCCGTCCATCTCCGGCATGACGATATCGGTCAGGAGGAGCTCGAACGGCTCCTCGCGCAGCCTGTTGTAGGCTGAGAGGCCATTGTCGAACGAGGCGACGTCGTAGCCGGCGTTCTGCAGCGCCTTCACGAGGAAGCGGCGCATGTCGTTGTCGTCTTCGGCCAGCAGGATACGGGGCATCAGATTCCGCTCGCAATCGCAGTCTTGTATACTAGGTTTAGCGCAGCCCCGGGTAAAGAACCAGTGAAGCCTTGGGTTGTTTCCCCTGCATGTCGTCGCGGCAATTTCCAGGTTGCGGCGGCGGACGAGAGTGACGAGCGAGGCCCGATGGTGCGATCCCGCTGATGCAGACCCTGTTCGATCCCGCCTTCGAGATCGTTGCGCCGGCCGGCGAGCCGTCGCCTTTCGTCGTCAACGTGCCGCATGCCGGCCGGAACTATCCACAGGCTTTCGTCGATCTGGCGCGGCTCGACCCCATGGGGCTCAGGCGCTCCGAGGACGGATTCGTCGACCTGCTCTTCGGGGAGGCGCCGGCGCTGGGCGCGCCGCTGCTCAAGGCGCACTTCCCGCGGGCCTATCTCGACGTCAACCGCGAGCCCTACGAACTCGACCCGCGCATGTTCGACGGCCGCCTTCCTGCCTTCGCCAACACGCGCTCGATGCGCGTGGCGGGAGGGCTGGGCAGCGTGCCGCGAATCGTGGGCGACGGCCAGGAGATCTATCGCGGCCGGCTGCCCGTGGCCGAGGCGCTGCACCGGATCGATGCGATCTACCGGCCCTACCACCGCGCCCTCAGGGGCCTCCTGCTCGCGGCGCATGCCCGCTTCGGCGAAGCCTTCCTGCTCGATTGCCATTCCATGCCGTCCATGAGCCTCGGACCGGACGCCGGCGCGCGGCCGGACGTCGTGCTCGGAGACCGTTTCGGCACGAGCTGCGCCGCCGTGCTGACCGACGCCGCGCAGGCTCTGTTCGAACAACGGGGCTATCGCGTCGCACGCAACCGGCCCTACGCCGGAGGCTTCATCACCGAACATTACGGCGAACCATCCTCGGGCATCCAGGCACTGCAGATCGAGGTGAACCGGGCGCTCTATATGGACGAGGAGCGGCTCGAGCCGAGCGGCGGGTTCGATCGGCTGCGGGACGACCTGACGCAGGTGCTGGGCGGTCTCCTGCGCCGCTTCCCGGGGCAGCGAGCCACGGACTGGCCTCAGGCCGCCGAGTGAGCCAAAAAAAAGGGCCGCACGGGGTGCGGCCCAGTTTAGGGAGGAAACGCCCAAGAAGGGCAACGAGCCGACAACGACGTTGTCATTTCGCAAGTGCGAAGATCGCGCTGCATCGCAACATTGGCAAGGGGAAGTTTCGGAATTTCGTGACTGTCATACGGCAGAGAATACCTCCTGAAAGTTTTATGCTATTGAAAACATGAGATTAATTCCGAAATTCAAGGCTGCCCTGCATAATGTGCATACGTGAACGGTTTATGTGCGAAGCGCCTCCGCGGCTGGATGCGCCGTGAGCAACCTGCTTAAATCGGGCGCTTTTCCATCAATTTCGTCTTCTGGAACCTGCTGACCATGGCGCTTCTGTCGCTCGACCGCTTCTTCGCCGAACTCGCCGATCTCTCGGCGGGCGTGATCATGCCGTTCTTCCGCATGTCGCAGCCCGTGCTGAACAAGGCCGACGGCGGCTTCGATCCCGTCACCGAGGCCGACCGCGCGGCGGAGCTCGCCATCCGGGCCCGCATCCGAGAGGCCTTCCCGGCCCATGCGATCCGCGGCGAGGAATTCGGCGTTGAGAACGAGGGCGCGGAATATGAATGGATCATCGATCCGATCGACGGAACGCGCGGCTTCATCTGCGGCCTGCCGACCTGGGGCACGCTCGTCGGCCTCACCCGCAACGGGACTCCCGTCCAGGGCATGATGAACCAGCCGCATGTGGGCGAGCGCTTCTTCGGCGACGGCAAGGTCACACGGCTCGCCAATGCGAAGGGCGAGCGCCGGCTGGCGACACGCCGCTGCGCTCGGCTTGCCGACGCCTTCATCGCCACAACCAGCCCGCGCATCATCAAGGGGGCGGATGGCGAGGCCTATGATCGGCTCGAGGCCGCCTGCCGCCTCCCGCGCTACGGCACGGACTGCTACGCCTATGCCATGCTGGCCGCCGGTCATATCGACCTCGTCTGCGAGACCGGGCTGCAGCCCTACGACATCGCGCCGCTCGTGCCGATCATCGAGGGGGCGGGCGGCATCGTCACGACCTGGAGCGGCGAGAGCGCGGCACGGGGCGGCGCCATCATCGCCGCCGGCGATCCGGCCCTGCACGAGCAGGCCGTGCGGATGCTCTCAGGCGGCTGACGCCTCGGGCAGGGCAATCTCGCCGGGAATGAAGGCGTCGAACGCCGCCAGGAACTGGCGGCGATAGGCGTCTGCTTCCGTCAACAGCTCGTGCCTGGCGCCGGGCACGAGGATCCGCTGGCAGCCGCGCAGCCGGCCCGCCAGTTCCTCGGCCGCTGGCGTGGAGCAGAGCGGATCGGCCCCGGGCAGCACCATCAGCGTCGGCGTGGCGAGCAGCCGGCCGAAGTCGCGGTCCTTGAAGCGGCGCATGACGTCGAACATCGCATGCGTCCAACGGATGGTCGGATCGCCGATCGCGAGCCTCGGATGCGTTGCGAAGATTTCGGCAGCCCGTGCGTAGCGCGCGGGATCCGACGTCAGCAGATTGCCCTCGAACGGCTTTGTCGAGATCGAGGTGGCGCCGCCGCCGGGGATGTAGCTCCCGCCGAGAGCCACGAAGTCGAGCGCGGCGGCCGCGGTCTCAGCGAGGCGCGGGAAGGCGAGGTTGCGCAGGCCGACCAGCGGCGCCAACAGCACGGCACGTTCGATCGGGGCGCGGCCACGCTCCAGCGCCAGCAGCAGCGCCGCCGCGCCCATGGAATGCGCCAGCGCGAAATGCGGCCGCGGCATCGGAGCCATCACCTGCGCGACGGCAGTGTCGATGTCGATGACGTAATCGTCGAAATCGTCGACATGGCCCTTGCGCGGATCGGACAGCAGCCGCTGCGATCCGCCCTGGCCCCTCAGATCGATCGCGAGCACATGCAGGCCGCGCCGCCGGAGATCGGCGATGGTCTCGTAGTATTTCTCGATCGCCTCCGCCCGTCCCGGCACCACGAGGATGGAGCCGCGGCTCTTGCGCGCCGTGGGCCGCCAGCGCGCGAAACGCAGCGCCACGCCATCAGACGTCCGGACCAGGCCCACGGTCGGGCTCGACGGCACCGGGCTCGTCGGCGTGGCTAGAAGCTCGGGAGTCGGTTCGGAGTTGATGGCCATGGTCCTCGGGCGCCGGCGGCAGGGGAGGCCAAGGTTAGCACCGGTTCTTGACAGGAATCATGAAGCGATCCGACTTTTCGTCTGCGGCGTGAGCGCGGGCGCGTCCCGTCGCCGCCCTCGCGGACTTGGGTCCCCGCGCGCCGACATGGACCGAGGCCGGCGTCCCTGCTTTGACGGAGCCCGGCAACTCTGCTAACGGGCTCGCGCTCGCGTCGGCATGGTCGCCCGCGCGGCACTGAACTGCCTCCATTCCATCGGCTCGATCGCGCCGACGACGGACAAGCCGGACCCCGAGGGGCCCGCGCCGGTCCGACGGCTCCCATGGCCCATCCAACGGGAGCGTCGAGGGGACGGAGGCGAACGCAACACTAGCCGTCGGCGCTTGAACCGGGTGTTGGCCGCCCGCCGTCTGGAGAACAAATGTCTGCTGCTATGAACGCGGGCCGCGAGGATTTCGCCGCCCTCCTGAATGAATCCTTCGGTTCGACCGACATGATGGAGGGCTCCGTCATCAAGGGCACCGTCGTCGGCATCGAGAAGGACATGGCCGTCATCGACGTCGGCCTGAAGACGGAGGGCCGCGTCGCCCTCAAGGAATTCATGGGTCCCGACAGGGTCTCGACCATCAAGGTCGGTGACGTCGTCGAGGTCTATCTCGAGCGCATCGAGAACGCGATGGGCGAGGCCGTCATCAGCCGTGACAAGGCCCGCCGCGAAGAGAGCTGGGTCAAGCTCGAGAAGGCCTTCGAGAAGCAGGAGAAGGTCGACGGCGTCATCTTCAACACCGTCAAGGGCGGCTACACCGTCGATCTCGACGGCGCCGTGGCCTTCCTGCCGCGCAGCCAGGTCGACATCCGTCCGATCCGCGACGTGGCCCCGCTGATGAACGTGCCGCAGCCCTTCGTGATCCTGAAGATGGATCGCCGCCGCGGCAACATCGTCGTCTCGCGCCGCACGGTGCTGGAGGAGACCCGTGCCGGCCAGAGGCAGGAGCTCGTCTCCAACCTCGAGGAAGGCCAGGTCATCGACGGCGTGGTCAAGAACATCACCGATTACGGTGCGTTCGTTGACCTCGGCGGCATCGACGGCCTGCTGCACGTGACCGACATCGCCTGGCGTCGCGTCAACCACCCGTCCGAGGTGCTGACGGTCGGCCAGACCGTGAAGGTCAAGATCGTCAAGATCAACCAGGAGACGCACCGCATCTCGCTGGGCATGAAGCAGCTGCTCGACGATCCGTGGAACGGCATCGCCGCCAAGTACGTGACGGGCGCCAAGTTCTCGGGCCGCGTCACCAACATCACGGACTACGGCGCCTTCGTGGAGCTGGAGCCGGGCATTGAGGGCCTCATCCACGTCTCGGAAATGTCCTGGACGAAGAAGAACGTGCATCCGGGCAAGATCCTCTCCACCTCCCAGGAGGTCGAGGTGCAGGTTCTCGAGGTCGACGCCGCCAAGCGCCGCATCTCGCTCGGCCTCAAGCAGACCACGGGCAACCCGTGGCAGAACTTCCTCAACCGTCACCCGGTCGGGTCGATCGTCGAGGGCGAGGTGAAGAACAAGACCGAGTTCGGCCTGTTCCTCGGCCTCGAAGGCGATGTCGACGGCATGGTCCACCTCTCCGACCTCGACTGGAACCGTCCGGGCGAGCAGGCGATCGAGGACTTCCGCAAGGGCGACATCGTCAAGGCACAGGTGCTCGACGTCGACGTCGAGAAGGAGCGGATCTCGCTCGGCCTCAAGCAGGTCAGCTCCGATCCGTTCGCCGAGGTCGGCGACATCCGCAAGAACCAGGTCGTGACCTGCGAGATCACCGCGGTCAACGACGGCGGCCTCGAGGTCAAGCTGGTCGGCACCGACCTCTCGACCTTCATCCGCCGCGGCGACATCTCGCGTGACCGCAACGAGCAGCGCCCCGAGCGCTTCGCGGTCGGCGAGAAGGTCGACGCCCGCGTCATCCTGTTCGACAAGAAGGCCCGCAAGGTCCAGGTGTCGATCAAGGCGCTGGAGATCGCCGAGGAGCGCGAGGCCGTGGCCCAGTTCGGGTCGCAGGATTCGGGCGCCTCGCTGGGCGATATCCTGGGCGCGGCGCTCAAGAACGCCGGCAAGAAGTAAACCGGCAAGAAGTAAGCTGGAGAGAAGCGATCGGAGCACCGGCCCGCGAGGGCCGGGCGCTTCAACCGCAGGAACATCCGCGCGGCCTCCGGGCCGCGCGGTTTTTTGTTGGGAGGCGGCCCTTGCGCGGCATCGGCATCGATTTCGGCACCACGAACAGTGTCATCGCGGTCGCGGACGACTCGGGCCGCGTGCGTGCGATGCGCTGGCCCTCGGCCTCCGGTCCGCAGGATGTCTACCGGACTGCGCTTGCCTTCCGCTCACTCGCCACCGAGGGCACGCGGCGCACCGTGACGGCCGCCGGGCCGGAAGCCATCGCCTGGGCGCTCGATCCGGCGCCGCATCAGCGCTTCGTGCAATCCATCAAGACGCACCTGGGCTCCGCCGCCTTCGGCGAGATGCGCGTCTTCGGGGAACGTCTCACGCTGGATGGGCTGATCGCCCGCTTCCTCGGCCATCTCACGGGCGAGGGCGCACCGGAGGAGAGTGGAAGCCCCGACTGGACCGCGCCGCTGGCGGCGGGCCGCCCCGTCGTCTTCGCTGGCGATAGACCGGACGAGGACCTGGCCGTCTCGCGGCTGCGCGCCGCCTATGCCGCGGCCGGCTTCGCCGATCCCGAGCTCGTCTACGAGCCTCTGGGCGCGGCCTACTGGTACGCCCGGGACCTCGCGCGGCCGGAGACCGTGCTCGTCGCCGACTTCGGGGGTGGCACGAGCGACTTCTCCGTGATGCGCTTCGACCGCCGTGACGGCCGCCTCCTGGCCGAGGCGCTGGCGCATGATGGCGTCGGCGTGGCGGGCGATACCTTCGACTACCGGATCATCGACCATGTCGTCTCGCCCCGTCTCGGCAAGCAGGCGCGCTACCGCTCCTTCACCAAATGGTTGCCGGTGCCGCAGCGCTTCTTCACGGCCTTCGCCCGCTGGCACCAGCTCTCCTGGCTGAAGGACCCGAAGGTCCTCGCCGATCTCGACGCCATCGCCGAGACCGCCGACGATCCCGATGGCCTCGCCGCGCTCAGGACCATGATCGACCATGATCTCGGCCTCGACCTCTATGCCGCGGTGACGGAGACGAAGACGCGCCTCTCGGCGGAGACGGCGGCGCCGTTCCGATTCGACCGCTACGGCGTAACGCTCGACGCCATGGTGTCGCGCGCCGATTTCGAGGCCTGGATCGCCGAGGACATCGCGGCCATCGGCCGGGCGATGGACGGGGCGCTGGCCAAGGCCGGCCTCCGCGACACGGACATCGACGCGATCTTCATGACGGGCGGCACCTCGCATGTTCCGGCTGTCAGGGGCCTTTTCGTCGAGCGGTTCGGCCCCGACCGCATCCATGTCGGCAACGCCTTCCAGTCCGTGGCGTCGGGCCTGGCGCTCGCGGCGCGGGACAAAGCGCTGCAGGCTGTTTGACCCCCTTCGCGCTTGTCTCCGCCACAATCCGGTGGCAGGGGAGGCGGCCTGTCACAGGAGCATTGCATGGCCTTCGAAGCCGACGCCATGGCGGAGCGCCGCCGGCTGACCCGCAAGCTTTCGCTCTGGCGCGTGCTGGCGATCGCGGCGGCCTGCGTGGCGCTGATCGGCGTCGCCGTCGCGACCTTCGGGCGCAGCATTACCGGCGGGGCCGGCACCGCCCATCTGGCGCGCGTCACGATCAGCGGCGTCATCACGGGTGACCGCCAGACCCTGCGGCTGCTCGATAGCGTCAACCGCTCGAGCGCGGCGGGCGTGCTCGTCGTCATCGACAGCCCCGGCGGCACGGTTCCGGGCTCGGAGATGCTGCACGAGAGCATCCGCAAGATCGCCGAGAAAAAGCCCGTGGTGGCCGTGGTGAACAATCTCGCGGCCTCCGGCGGCTACATCGCCGCCATGGGTGCGGACCGAATCATCGCCCGGCAGACCTCGCTCGTGGGCTCGATCGGCGTCCTCTTCCAGTTTCCCAATCTCTCGGGTCTGCTCGACCGCGTCGGCGTCAAGGTGGAGACCGTGCGCTCGACGCCGCTGAAGGCCGCGCCGTCGGGCCTCGAGCCGACGTCGCCGGAGGCGCGCGAGGCGGTGGCGGCCCTGGTGCGCGAGAGCTACGACTGGTTCCGCGACATGGTGAAGACGCGCCGCGGGCTCGATGACGCACAACTCGCGGCGGCCGCGGACGGCCGCGTCTTCTCGGGCCGCCAAGCCATCGGCCTCAAGCTGATCGACGAGGTCGGCGGCGAGCGCGAGGCAGTCGCCTGGCTCGAGCGGACACGCGGTGTCGCCAAGGACCTGCCGATCCGCGACTATCGCCGCCGCTCCGGCCTCGAGGAACTGGGACTCACGGGCTCGGTCGCCGGCTGGGCGCGCTGGCTCGGCCTCGACCGCGCGGCCGACCTCGCCGACCGCTTCGCCCGGCAGGCCGAGCCGCTTTCGCTTGACGGCCTTCTGGCCCTCTGGCAGCCTGCGCTCGAAAACTGAAAAGTTTCAAACACCTAACGACTGGCAACGCCGATGATCAAGTCCGAGCTCGTCCTCAGGATCGCCGAGCGCAACCCGCATCTCTACCACCGCGACGTCGAGAACATCGTCAACACCGTGCTGATGACCATCACCGAGGCGCTGAAGAACGGTGATCGGGTCGAGCTGCGCGGCTTCGGCGCTTTCTCGGCGAAGCAGCGGCGCGCCCGCACGGGCCGCAACCCGCGCACCGGCGAGCAGGTGGCGGTCGAGCAGAAGCTGGCGCCCGCTTTCAAGACGGGCAAGGAACTGCGGCTCAGGTTGAACGGCAAGACGCCCAACGGCGCGGCCCTGAAGAAGCGGTGAAGCTGATGATCCTGCGCGCGCTCAAGCTGCTGCTTCTCATCCCCATCGGCGTCGCCATCGTCGCGCTCGCCGTGATGAATCGCACGCCGACGCGGCTGGTCTACTGGCCGTCGAGCCTCGGCGGCGAGCTCGCGCTGACGGCGCCTCTGTTCGTGGCGCTGATGCTGGCGCTCATGGTCGGCGTCGTGCTCGGCGGTGGCGCGGCCTGGCTGGCGCAGAGCCGGCACCGCCAGGCCGAGCGCCGTTACCGCCGCGAGGCGGAGCGCCTGAAGAGCGAGGCCGAGCGGCTGAAAGCCATGCAGCCCGAGCCTACGGGCCTGTCGCTGCCCGCGCTGACCTCCCGCTGATGCGCGTCGTCTCCGCGGCCGAGATCGACGCCGCGCTGGGCTTCCCGGCGCTGATCGAGGCGTTGCGCGAGGCATTCCGGGCGGACATCACCGTACCGGTCCGGCATCACCACGCGATGGAGCGTCCGGGTGCCGCCACCGCGACGCATCTGCTGATGCCGGCATGGACGAGCGGCGGCGCAGAGAATTTCATCGGCACCAAGATCGTCAATGCCTTCCCAGACAACGGCAAGCGTGGCCTTCCCAGCATCTTCGGCAGCTACCTGCTGATGTCGGGCGAAACAGGAGAGACGCTCGCCGTGATGGACGGCACGCGGCTCACCGCCTGGCGCACCGCCGCCGCGTCGGCGCTGGCGGCGTCCTACTTGGCCCGCGCGGATGCGAGCCGGATGGTGATGATCGGCGCCGGGGCCCTGGCCCCGATGCTGGTCCGCGCCCACGCGAGCACCCGCCCGCTGCGGCATGTCACGCTCTGGAACCACAACAGGGCCAAGGCTGAAGCGCTGGCCGGGCAGTTCCGCGACCTCGACTGCACGGTCGCGGTGGCGGACGATCTGGCGAAGGCGGTCAGCGAGGCCGATATCGTCTCTTGCGCCACGCTTTCGCATGAACCCCTCGTCAAGGGCGTCTGGCTGAAGCCCGGCGCGCATCTCGACCTCGTGGGCGCCTACAATCCCGCGATGCGCGAGAGCGACGACGATTGCGTGCGCCGCGCCCGGCTCTTCGTCGACACGCGCGGCGGGGCGCTGAAGGAGGGCGGCGACATCGTCCAACCGATGGCGGACGGGCTGATCGGCAAGTCCGACATCGTCGCCGACCTGTTCGACCTCTGCCGCGGGACCGTGAAGCCAGAGCGCGCGGCGGAGGACATCACCCTGTTCAAGTCCGTCGGCACCGCGATCGAGGATATCGCGGCGGCGATGCTGGTGTGGCGGCGGATCGCGGCCTGAGGCGATCGCGGGAGGACAACCTTGGGCGATCACGACCACCACAAGCACGACCATCATGGGCATGACCATGCGCACGATCCCGTGGCCGAAGCCGAGGCGCATTGCGCGCGCCGTGGCCTCAAGCTGACCGACATGCGCCGCCAGGTCTTCGAAACGCTGGCGAAGAGCCCGCAGGCCATGGGCGCCTACGATCTCATCGACGCCTTGGCGGCCCACGGCCACAAGCGCCTCGCACCGATCTCGATCTACCGTGCCCTCGATTTCCTGCTGGAGGCCGGCCTCGCCCACAAGATCGAGAGCCGCAACGCCTTCGTCGCCTGCCCGCATCTCCACGGCGCCGACGAGGTCGTCGTCTTCATGATCTGCGAAAGCTGTGGCCGCGTGCAGGAATCGACCTCGGACGCCGTGTCCAGGGCGATCCATGCCGTCGCCCGCACCAACGGCTTCGCGCCGCGCAGCCAGGTGATTGAGTTGCAGGGCCGCTGCGCCGGCTGCAGCGGCGCCGTGATGACAGCCTGAGCCCACACGGCGGCATTATTCACATTTTCTCGTTGTATATTGTGGGAATTGAATAAACGCTTTTGGCGGCGTATATTACATCCGAAACAACGCATCAGGATGTGAAATATGCGCCCCGCCGCGATCCAGCCTGTCCCCGCGACCATCGCCCTTGCCGCCCTCCTCGCCATCGCCACCATGGCCTGGATGAACGGTGGTCCTGCCTTCGCTGGCTTGGCGCTGGCCGGCGCGCTCGCTGGCGTGTCCCTCCTGCAGGCATCGTTCGGCTTCACCGCCTCCTGGCGCGCGCTTGTGCTCGAAGGGCGGACGCAGGGACTGCGCGTGCAACTCCTGATGTTCGCGGCCGTCGGCCTCGTCGTGCTGCCGCTCATCGCCTTCGGCGGTTTCCGTGGCGCGCTGGCGCCGATCGGCGTGGCGGTCGTCCTCGGCGCCTTCCTCTTCGGCGTCGGGATGCAGATCGCGGGTCAATGCGCCTCTGGCGCGATGTTCGCGAGCGGCGGCGGCAACCTGCGCGGCCTCGTCACCATCCTGGGTTTCGTCATCGGCGTGACGGCGGCCGCCTGGAGCTTCGACACCTGGTCCGCCTGGCCGATCCTGCCGACGGCCTCGCTGACCCATCAGTTCGGCGGTTTCGGCGCCGTCGCCGTGCACCTCGGGCTGGTTGGCGTCGCGCTGCTCCTCGCGACGGCCTATGAGCGCCATCGCCGGGGTCGCGTCGAGGGATTGCTCGCCGACCGCACGGCCGACATGCACCTCGCCGGACGCTGGCCGCTGCTCTGGGGCGCCATCGGGCTCGGCCTCGCCGCGATCGCCATCGTGCTGCTGTCGGGGCGGCCTTGGGCGCTGATCTCCGCCTATGCGCTCTGGGGCTCCAAGCTCGTCGCCTTCACAGGCGAAGACGTCAGCTTCTGGGGCCACTGGGCCGCCAACCCCGACGCGCTCGACCGGAGCATCTTCGCCGATGCAGCCTCCGTCGTCGATCTCGCGACCATCGCCGGCGCCATGCTCGCCGCCGGCCTCACCGGACGCTTCGCGCTCCGCGGCGGCGTGCCGCTGAAGGGGCTTGCCTTCGCGCTCATCGGCGGTCTGGTGATGGGCTTCGGCGCGCGCCTCTCGGTCGGCTGCAACATCGGCGCCTTCTTCTCGGGGATCATCTCGGGCAGCCTGCATGGCTGGATCTGGGGCATCTTCGCCCTCGCGGGCACCGCATCCGCGCTCGGCGTCGCTGCGCTCGCCCGCCGCCTGCTTCGCTCAGACGCCGCCGCCCGTCCGGAAGCCGTCGCCGCCTCCGCCTGACCCGCCGCCGATCGAGCCCCCGCCGAAGGAGCCTCCGCCGGACGAGCCGCCGCCGTCCAGCCAGGGCGGAACCCACTGGCCGCCGCCGGAGGGGGGCGTGGGGCTGTTGTCCGGCACGGTCCAGGGGCCGAACACCGGACCGCCTGACGGTCCGCCGCCCCAGGGGTTGTCGCGCTGGCGAAAGCCGTCCCTCAGCGCGTCCCTGAGGATCGCGCCCTGCAGGGCACCCTGCAGGATGCCCCCGAGGATGGAGCCCAGCGCGTTGCCGTTGCCAAAGCCGCCATAGGGATTGTCGTAGCCGCGGCCGCGGAAATGGTCGCGCTCCCGCTCGATCTCCGCCCGTCGACGGGCGAGATCGCGCGCCTCGGCCCTGATATGGTCGACCTCAGCTTCCGCCTTGGCGAGCTTCTGGTCGATCGCCTCGATCTGGCGGACGATCCGGTCGTCCTCTCCCGTCCGCGTCTGCGCGGCTTGCCGCCGCAACTCCTGCAGATCGTCCCGGGCATCCGCCTCGGCGAGGATCGCCACGGCCCTGTCGTAGACGGGATCGTCGGCGGTCGTCGCATTGTCGCTCTCGAAGGCCTCGAGCCGGCGCCTCCGGTCGGACAGCTGCCGCTCCGCCTCGATCAGCGCTGCCCGCGCCGTCTCGACCTTGGCCGCGAGCTCGCCTGCGCCCACCTCCGCCAGCGCCGCCATCTCGGCCTGGGCGAGGCCTTGCCGTTCCATCTCGACGGCGGCCTTGCGCCGCTCCGCATGCTCGCGCAGCCGGAGCGGGATCTCGTTGAGCATCCGGTAGTTCGGCGCGGCGTCCTGATAGCCGACGAGCCGCGCCACCATCCGGTCGAAGAATCGGGCGAAGGGTCCGGCCTCGTATTCCGAGGTGCTGAACTTCTCGTTCCACAGATACATGAACAGCGGATCGCCCTCGTAGGGCTTGCGCTTGGCTTCGCGATCTTCCTCTGCCTGCTTCGCCTTCTTTTCCGATTCTTCCGCCACCCTCTCGGCGGCGGCGATCTTGGCCTCCTGCGCCTTCCAGGCGGCCGAGGCACGGATCTTCGGCTCGGCGGCCCGGCGCACGCCCTCGACGGCGGCCAGCGCCTGCTCCAGCGTTTCGGCCCGCGCGTGCCGCACGCCCTCAGCCGCCTTGACGGCCTCGTAGAGCGAAGCGCGCTCCGCCGCCTTCTGCTTCAGTTCGATGCTGCGGTCGCGGACCATGTCGAGCGCCCGGCGCTCGGCGGCGTCGAGGCTCCGCAGCAGCTCCGGCGTCGCGCCGTCCTGCATCATGGCGTCGAGCCGCACGCGAGCGAGGCTGCCGAGCGCCGCCGTTCGGTCGGCTCTCAGCCGCGCCGCCTCTTCCTCGGCCGAGCGGAGAGCGGCGTCGAGCTGCAGCTCATGGCCGCGCGCCTTGCCGATCGCGCCTTCGATGGCGGCGAGCGCGTCGCGGCCGGAGATCAGGGACGTCGCGCCGCTTACCACTTGGTGATCATCCCGTTCATGACCGGCATCGCATAGGTGACGTCAAGGTCGCCGCGCCGCTTCTCGCCGAGGCGGTTGCGCTGCACGATCCCGTCATCCTGCTTGTCCCGTGCGATCTGGTTGAAGACGTCGGCCGGGATGCGCACCCCGAACTTCGAGACATTCTCCGTGCGCCCGTCCTCCTCGCTCTGGATCGGCAGCGTGACCGGGCGGCCATCGGGCGACACGGCCTCCACGAGGGCGTAGTAGTTCCGCGCGTTCGGATTGCGCTGAGGCACGCGCCAGATCGCGGTTTGCTCGCCGGGCCGGGAGATGATGCGGAGCCAGTATTCCTGCACCAGCGTGGCTCTCAGCCCCTCGAGGTCGGTCACCGCCTTCCGCCCGCCCGCGGCGTCGCGGCGGCGCAGCGCCGCCTGTCCGTCGGCAAGGAGCTGGTCAGCCCGCTGGCGGGCGTTCTCGGCCCTTGCCTCGGCCCTGGCCTCCTGATGCGTCGCGGTGAGGCTCCGCGGGATGATCTGCGAGACTTCCTGGTCGAGGCGTGCGGCTTCGGCGCGGCGCGGCTGTTCGATGGCGAACCACCAGCCCGCTCCGCCGAGGCCGAGCGCCAGCAGGGCGATGCCGAGGCCCTTGCCGATGCGGCGTCGTGCGATCCAGACCTTGGCGAGGCTGACGCCGAGGCCCGGCTTCGGCGGCGTGTAGGCGAAGCGATCCACCTTGATCGCGGCGACGCCCTGCCGGATCACGTCGTCGGGCACCTCGATGCCCTGGCTCTTGTAGATCGCGCGGAGCCGCTCCAGCAGTTCCCCTTCGCGGCGGGATTCGTCCAGCTCGCGCATGACCAGCGCGTCCTGGTGGCGGAGCGTATCCACCACATCCATCGCCAGCATCACCTCGTCGAGGGTCTGCGGCTTGGCGTCGGGGGGAGCGGCTGCTGGCGTCGGGCCGGCGGGCAGCGCGGTGGTCATCGATCGGAACTCCCGCTTCGCTCAGAAAGAAGCGCCCGCCCGGAGGCGGGCCGCTGCTCAGACGCCCAGCGCCTTGCCTTCCGCCACGAGCTTGGCGATGCGCCGCTTGCCATCCTCGACGGCGTCGCGGATCTCGGCCGAGTTCTGCGTCGAGAGCTTGCGCATCTCGTCGACGATGGTCAGCGACCGCTCCTGGAAGCCGATGACGCTGTCCACGAGCATCTTCACGGCGTCGGCCCGGATCGTCGGGCCATAGCCTGACCTGACCGCGGCCTCCTGCACCTTGTCGCCGATCTCGGCGAGCGTCTCGAGGCTCTTCGAGACGCCTTCCTTCATGACCTCGAGCGTCTGCGTCGATTCATGCAGGCCAAACATGCCGGTGAAGGAGGCCTTCAGAGCGGTGAGGACGGAGTCGTTCGTCGAGAAGAAGGAGATCGCCTGCGCATAGACCCGCTCCTTGGCGTTGGTCGTCTGCATCAGGCGGGCCATGATGACCTCGGACGTGTTGTAGGACACCGTCAGGTTGTCCGAGAGGTCCTTGGCGATCTGGTAGCGCTTGTCCATGTCCTGCGTCAGGCGCAGGCGCTCGTCGCGCGTCATCTCGAGCCTCGCGCGCTCGGCCGGCTCCGTGCCGGCGAAGCCGGAGACCGCCTGGGACGCCTCCTCGAGCGCCTTCTTCTCGGCTTCGAGCTTGGCCTCCGCCGTCTTCAGCACCTCCAGCGCCAGCACCTCGGCCTGCTTCAGCGCGCCGCGGAAGTCGCGGTAGGCGTCGAGGATGATGCCCTCGCGCTTGATCTGGTCCTTCGTCGAGGCGGTGACCTCGAGATACTTCTTGCGGATCGTGTCGAAGCGGTCGGCGATGTCGCCGCGGCTCAGCTTCATCCAGACGTTCGTGATCCGCTCGAACACGTCGAGCTTACCGTCCGCGATCTGGTCGACCATCTTCTTGGCGTCGTCGCGGATCGAGTTGAAGCTCTGCGCGATATCCTGGTAGCGCGTGCCGATGTCCATTGCGGTGGTCTGCTCGCGCACGACCTCGTTGAACACCGTGGTCTGGCCGAGCGTCCGCGCGATCACCGCGATCTTCTCAGGCTCCAGGTTGGAGATCTGCTCCAGCAGCGCGTTGATCGGCGCATCCTCGGCCTTCCCCGGCGCGAGCCCCAGTTCGCGCAATGCGCCGACCGCCTTGTCGAGATACTGCATCGGCGAGTGAAGCGTAACGGGCGTGGCGGTTGCGGTGGTCGACATGGGTCCTCCTGGCTCCGATCCGGCCGGAATGTGGGCGGAAAGAGGGTTGATAGCAAGATGGTGGCGGACCAATGACGGCCCGCCTCCCGCAAGTCCGGCTCAGAGCCCGACCGGCCGCCCCGCCACCGTCACCAGCATGGCGCCGGGCGAGAGCAGACGCGACGCCGCGCGCCGCACATCGTCGAGCGTCACCGCCTCGAACAGGCCGTTTCGCCGGTCGGTGTAGTCGATCCCGAGATCGTCCACCTGCATCTGCATCAGGTGGTTGGCGATCTTCGTCGACGTGTCGAACCTGAGCGCGTAGGAGCCGATCAGGTAGCGCTTCGCCTTGTCCAGCTCCTCCGCCGTCGGCCCCTCGGACGCCATCCGGGCGAACTCGCCGCGGATCACGTCGAGCGCCTCGCGCGCCCGCTCGTTCTTGGTCGCGGTGCCGCCCATCAGCACGCCGGCATGCCGCAGCGGCTGCAGGCCGGTGGAGACCGAATAGGCGAGGCCACGCTTCTCGCGGACCTCCTGCCATATCCGCGAGGTGAAGGAGCCGCCGCCGAGGATATGGTTCATCACGGTGGCCGGGACGAAGTCATCGTCCTTCCGGAGCAGGCCCGGCACGCCGAAGCGGATCGTGGATTGCGGGATGTCGAGGTCGATCACCTGCAGTTCGCCGAGCCCCGCGGGCTGCATGAACGTCACCGGCTTCAGCACCGCAGCCGCTGGCAGCGCGCCGAAGACCGCGTCGAGCATGCGCGAGACCTCCTCCGCGCCGATGGCCCCGACGATGGCGATCTTGAGGTTGGACCGCGCGATCAGCCGTCCGTGCGCAGCCTTCAGGTCCTCGGCCGTGATCGCCGCGACATCCGGCTCCAGCCCCTCGCCGGGCGTGGCATAGGGGTGGTCACGGAAGGCGCGGGCGTTCCAGGCCTTGGAGGATTGCCGGCCGGGATCGTTCGCGCCGCGCTTGATGCCGCCGATGATCTGCGCGCGCACGCGCTCCACGGCCGGCGCGTCGATGCGCGGTTCCGTCAGGGCGAGGCGAAGGAGGTCGAAGGCCTTGTCCTTGTGCCGCACGAGAGTCTTGAGGCTGCCGGTGATTCCGTCCCGGTTGGCCGAGAAGCGCAGATGGATCGCATGCTCGTCGAGCGCCTCCTGGAAGGCGATGGCGTCGAGCGGGCCGGCCCCTTCGTCGAACATGCCGGACAGGAAGTTCGCGAGCCCCGATTTGCCTGCAGGATCCTGCGAGGAGCCGCCGTCGAAGCTCCACTCCATCGCGACGAGCGGCACGGCCTGTTCCTCGATGAGCCAGGCCTCGACGCCCTTGGGCGAGACGATCCGCTGGATGCGCGCGCCTGTGGAGGCCTGCGCGGCGGATTCGGGCTTGAGCGCGGTCATGCGGCCTCCTTGAGCAGATAGCCGGTCACGGCGATGCGCGGCAGGAGCCGCTTCTTCGCGGTGGCGACCACGGCCTCGAGCGTCACGGCGTCGATCCGGTCGGGCCAGGTCTCGACGTCGCGGACCTTGCCCCCGATGGCGAGCGTCGCGCCATACATGCGCGCCAGCGTCGCCTGACTGTCACGGGCGTAGACTGCATCCGCCACGAGTTGCGTCTTGGCGCGGGCGAGCTCGCGCTCGCTGAGGTCGCCGATGCCGGCGACGACGGCCTCGATGGCCTTCTCGATCGTGCGCAGCTCCACCCCCTCGCGGGGCAGCGCCCAGACGGCGAAGCGGGTCAGGTCGACGGCGTCGCCCATGTACCAGGCGCCGGCGTTCACCGCGATCTCCTGCTCCTGCACCAGCGCGCGGAACAGGCGGCTCGATTGCCCGCCGCCCAGGACCTGCGCCAGCAGCTCCAGCGCGAAGGGCTCGTCGTCCGTGGCGCCGACATGCGAGGGCACCAGCCAGTAGCGCTGGAAGCTCGGCTGCTCGACCTTGGGATCGGAGAGCTCGACGCGCCGCGCCGCCGGAATCGGCGGTTCGGCCTTGCGCGTCCGCTTCGGCGTTTCGCCGCTGGCGGGAATGGCGCCGTAGGTCTTGCCCGCGAGAGAGCGGACCTCCGCCTCGGTCACGTCGCCAGCGACCACGAGGATGGCGTTCTCCGGCCGGTAGAAGCGCCGGTAGTAGGCGAGCGCGTCAGACCGGTCGAGCGAGGCGATCTCGTGCTGCCAGCCGATGATCGGCAGGCCGTAAGGGTGGTTGACGTAGAGCGTCGCGCCGAGGCTTTCGGAGAGCTGCGAGGCGGGATCGCTGTCGGTGCGCATACGCCGCTCCTCCAGCACCACCTCGCGCTCGGGCGCCACATCCTCGTCCGAGAGCACGAGGTTGGTCATCCGGTCGGCCTCGTAGGCCATCATCGTTCCCAGATGCTCCTTGGCGATCTTCTGGAAATAGGCGGTGTAGTCGTAGGAGGTGAAGGCGTTCTCCTGGCCGCCCAGCTCCGACACGAGGTTCGAGAACTCGCCCTTCGGATGCTTCTGCGTGCCCTTGAACATCAGGTGCTCGAGGAAATGCGCGATGCCGGACTTGCCCTCGGGATCATCGGCCGAGCCATTCCGGTACCAGACCATGTGTGTGACGACGGGCGTCCGGTGGTCGGGGATGACGACGACCTGCATGCCGTTGTCGAGCTGGAAGGTGGAGGCGAGGGGCGTTTCGGCCATGGCGGTCCCGGACGGTTGTTTCGGACCAATATGGAAAGGAAAGCCCGCCTCCGCCAGTGCGGAAGCGGGCTGATTCAGGCCAAGCCTGCGCGTGCGGTCAGCGGGAGTTCGGGCCGTCCCGGAAGATGTCCATCGGCGACGGGTCCGGGCGGACGCCAACCCCGCCCTCACGCGTGGCGCGGAACGGAGCATTGTCGGCAGGGCGGCGGAGGCCGGTCGGCGGATCGGTGAGGAACTCGCGCCTCGGCTCGGTCCGGTCGAGGTTGCCGCTGGAGGCGGCGGCCGCGGACTGCTTGTCCATCTCGCGCAGCGTCGTCAGTCCGCCCATCACATTGTGGAAGTCCCTGTCCTCGTAGCGCGGGCGCTGCGGCACGGTGGTGACCTCCTGTCCGGCGACGCGGCCGGCCCTGATCTGCTCCGGCGAGAGGCGGCGCACCGGGCCCCCGACCTCGCTGCCCGTGATGCTGTCCACCATCACCGGCTTGCGCGCATCGGCCGCAGCCTTGCGGCGAGCGAGGACGTCGGGGTCCTGCGGCCAGTTGGCGCGGCGCTGGTCCGGCGCGGCGCTCTCCACGGGCGGGCGCAGATTGGTGCTGGGCGGCACGACCAGCGGCGGGCGCTCACGATAGTCGATCGGCGGCCTGTCGTCGGTCGTCGGCACGCCGAGCAGGAACTTGCCGATGTCGACGAGGCCCTGCGCGCCGGCGGTGGAGGGCGCCGCGACGCAGGCGGCGGTCGCCGCGAACGTCAGCGCGGAAAGGATGCGAAGCTTCATGAACGACCTCCGAAACGCGACTCTGCCGGCGACCGATCGCTCCCGATCACGGCTTTTCCGGGGCGTCGGGACCAGCTTCGGCGCTCGCCCGCCGCCCGGGCGCCACGCTGTCATACATGAGCAACGCCACCCCGGCAACGATCGCCGCATCGGCCACGTTAAAGACGTACCAGGAGAAGCGGCCCCAGTGCAGATGCACGAAATCGAGGACCGCCCCATAGAGGATCCGGTCGATCGCATTGCCGAGCGCGCCACCGGCGATCAGCCCCAGCGCCGCCGAGAGGAGGCGCTCGCCCGAGCGCCAGGCCCAGATCGTCAAGCCGACGGCCGCCGCGAGCTTGAAAAAGGTCAGCGCCCAGCGGCCGAGCTCCGTCGATTGCTCCAGCAAGCCGTAGGAGATGCCCCGGTTCCAGACGAGGATGATGTCGAGAAAGGGCGCGGCCTGGATCGGCTGGCGCGTGGCGATGTCGACGACGAAATAGAGCCAGAGCTTCGTCGCCTGGTCGATGACCAGGGTAGCGAGGAAGACCGCCGCGTAGAGCCGCCGCGCCGGTCCCGCCGCCGCTCCGCCGTCTGCGCTCATGCGGCCAGCCGGCCGGCCGCCTGGAGTTCGCGCAGCACTGCCGCGTCGCGCGCCGAGACATCGGGAAAGGCCGGATCGGAACCGACATCCTCGGTATAGCGCCAGGAGCGCGCGCAGCGCCGGCCGGGCGCCGGCTGGACCACGACGGAGACGCCCTTGACCTGGTCGAGCGTGAAGGCCCCGGCGGGCGCGGGCGCCTCCGTCACCGTCAGGCCGGAGGTGATCGCCACCTCGGCCATGTCGACGCCGGACAGCGCCGCCATCAGCGCGGGGTCCGCCAGGTGAAGGACCGGCGCCGCCTCGAGCGAGGAGCCGATGCGCTTCTCCGCCCGCGCGATTTCCAGCGCGCCCGTGACGACGGAGCGCACCGCGCGGATGGTGTCCCACTTTGCGGCCAGGGCCTCGTCGCGCAGCGCCGCGAATCCTTCCGGGAATGTCTCGAGATGGACGCAGTCGGCCTTGCCCGCGTCGCCGCGGATCGCGCGGTACTCGACCCAGGCCTCGTCGGTGGTGAAGCAGAGGATCGGCGCGAGCCATTTCAGCAAGGCGTCGCAGATGCGGTCCACCGCCGTCAGCGCCGCCCTGCGCTTCAGCGACGAGGGCGCCTCGCAATAGAGCGCATCCTTGCGGACATCGAAGTAGAAGGCGGACAGGTCCGTGTTCATGAAGGCGGAGAGCACCGCCACCACGCGCTTGTAGTCATAGGCGGCGTAGGCTGCGCGCACCGTCTCGTCGAGCTCGGCCAGCCGGTGCAGCATCAGTCGCTCCAGCTCCGGCATCGCCCGCGGCTCCACAGCCTGCGCCGGATCGAAATGCGCCAGCGTGCCGAGCATCCAGCGGATCGTGTTGCGCAGCTTGCGGTAGGCTTCGGAAACGTTCTTGACGATCTCCGGCCCGATGCGCTGATCGTCGGAATAATCGACCGACGCCACCCAGAGCCGCAGGATGTCCGCACCCGACGTCTTGATGACGTCCTGCGGCGCGACGACGTTGCCGAGCGACTTGGACATCTTCTGGCCGTTGCCGTCCATGGTGAAGCCGTGCGTCAGCACGACGTCGTAGGGCGCGCGGCCGCGCGTGCCGCAGCTCTCGATCAGCGAGGAATGGAACCAGCCGCGATGCTGGTCCGATCCTTCGAGATACATGACCGTGTCCGGCCCGCCGTCGGCCTTGCGGCGGATGCCGGCGAGGCCCGGGAAGTTCGTCGGATCGTCCAGCACGTAGCTGTGGGTCGAGCCCGAATCGAACCAGACGTCGAGCACGTCGTCGATCTTCTCGTAATCGGCGGGATCATGCTCGGGCTTCAGGAAGCGCGCGCCGTCCGCGTCCGCGAACCAGGCGTCGCCGCCCTCGGCCTCGAACGCCTCGGCGATGCGGCGGTTGACCGCCTCGTCCTTGAGGATCGCGCCGGTCGCTCGGTTGACGAAGACCGTGATCGGCACGCCCCAGGCGCGCTGGCGCGACACGACCCAGTCCGGCTTCGCCTCGATCATGCCGGTGATGCGGTTTTCGCCCTGCGGCGGGACCCATTGGGTGCGGCGGATCGCCTCCAGCGAGACGTCGCGGAGCGACGGATTGTCGTTGCGGCCCGCAGGCTTCGCCGGCGCTTCCGCGAAGAGCTGGACCGCGGCCGCGGAGAGCGGCTTGTCCATGTGGATGAACCATTGCGGCGTGTTGCGGAAGATGACCGGCTTCTTCGACCGCCAGGAATGGGGATACTGGTGCTTCAGCCGGCCGCGCGACACCAGCCTGTCGGCCGCGATCAGCGCCTTGATGACGGCCTCGTTGGCGTCGCCCTTCTCGCCCTTGTCCGTGATGACGCGCCGGCCCTCGAAGCCGGGCGCCTCGGCCGTGTAGAAGCCGTCGCCGTCGACCGTGTAGGGGATCTTGGTCTCGATGCCGCGCTCGCGCAGCATCTGCTGCGTCGCAGCGGCGGTCCAGACGTCGAAGTCCTCGCGGCCGTGTCCCGGCGCGGTATGGACGAAGCCCGTGCCTGCATCGTCGGTGACATGGTCGCCTTCGAGCAGGGGCACGTCGAAGCTGTAGCCGATCTCCGCCAGCGGATGCGAGCAGGTCATGCCCGCCAGCATCGCGCCCGTGACGTCGGCCTGGCGCGACAGCGTAATCTTCGCCTGAGCGGCGACGGTCTCCGCCAGTTTGTCGGCGAGGATGTAGCGTGCGCCGACCTTCGGACCGAAGTCGCGCTCGTTCGCGGTGACCTCATAGAGCCCGTAGGCGATCTTGCCGTTGTAGCTGATGGCCCGGTTGCCTGGGATCGTCCAGGGCGTGGTCGTCCAGATGACGATGGAGGCGTCCGTGAGCGCGGCATCCTGCGCCGTCCTCACCGGAAACGCCGCCCAGATCATGTCGCTCTGGTAGTCCTGGTACTCGATTTCCGCCTCGGCGAGGCTCGTCTTCTCGACAACCGACCACATCACGGGCTTGGAGCCGCGGTAGAGCTGGTCGGTCATCGCGAACTGGATGATCTCGCGGGCGATCTGCGCCTCGGCGGGATAGCTCATGGTGAGATAGGGGTTCTCCCAGTCGCCGACGACGCCGAGCCGCTTGAACTCCTCGCGCTGCACGTTGAGCCAGTGGTTGGCGAAATCCCGGCATTCGCGCCGGAACTCGATCACCGGCACTTCGTCCTTGTTCTTGCCCTTGGCGCGATACTGCTCCTCGATCTTCCACTCGATCGGCAGGCCGTGGCAGTCCCAGCCGGGCACGTAGTTGGAATCGAAGCCGAGCATCTGCTGCGAGCGCGTCACGAGGTCCTTGAGGATCTTGTTGAGCGCATGGCCGATGTGGATGTTGCCGTTGGCGTAGGGCGGGCCGTCGTGCAGCACGAACTTCACGCGGCCCTTGGCCTGCGCGCGCAACCGCTGGTAGAGATTGCCCTCCTCCCAACGCTTCCAGATCTGCGGCTCCTTCTCGGGGAGGCCGCCGCGCATCGGAAACTCGGTCTGGGGCAGGAAAAGCGTCTTCGAATAATCGGTCGCGCCGTCCTTGGACGTGGAGGGGGCGTCGGTCATGGCCAAATTCTTTCCGGCGATCATGTCGCGTGGTGGCGCAAACGAGAGGGGCTGCGGGCGAAACCCGACGCTGCCGCGAACCGGCTGGCTCAGCGGCAGGCCGGGCGGCTAATTCGGTCGGCGATCCGGACGGGGCGGCGCATGGCGCGGCCTATAGCAAGCGTGGCGGCCCGCGTCACGTGGCTTGTGGCGACGCAGGACGCATGTCCTGCCATGCGCCAGCCGACCTCATCCTGAGGAGTCTGCCGCAAGCGGGCGTCTCGAAGGACGCACCACGGTCCTGCGTGCCCTCATCGTGAGCCTGTCGAACGACGAGACGCGACCTGCGATCGCTCCTCAGCATGAGGGAGGTTGTCGATGACCCCGAAAGCTCCTCAGGTCCGCGGCCGGCAGTTCGGACTCGTGAACTCGCGCGGGTCGATGTCGACGATGCCGTCGGTCCGGCCCGTGCCCCGCGGCGCGTAGGCGTGGCTCGCCTGAACGCGCTCGATGCGGAAGACGAGGCCGACGATCTTGTCGGCCAGCACCTCCTTGAAGGCGCGCGGCAGATCGGGCGCGTTCCAGGGATGGATGCGCGCCGCGAGATGATGGTCGCCCAGGCGCTCGATGTTCGCCATCTGGAACGCGTGGTCCCGCACCATGGCGAGCCGGCCGTGCAGATGCACGGCGCCCCAGGGGCTCGCGTCACCCGCCACGCGCGCCGCTTCGGGGAGGCCGTACTCCTGCTCCTTCTGGAACATGACGATGGCGCTCACCTCGCCGTCGAGGCCGTCGAAGCCGGCGGTCGACTTGGCGACATGGCCCTCGAGCCGGAGGTCGCCGTCCGCGGCCAGGAGCACGGGCACATGGGCGTTGACCAGGCCTCCTGGCGTGACCGCGACCAGCGTGCAGAGCGCCCGCGCCGCCACGAAAGGCCTGACATCGTCGAACGGAACGTCCTTGAAGGAGGTGGGCGGGGTGTAGACCAGCATGGATCGGCTCCTCTCCGGGTGCGGAGAGATTAACGCAAGTCAGGCGCGAGCCGAAGGAAAATCAGCCGAGGATCGCGCGCGCCTTCCGGCTGTCATCATCCATCTGCCGGATCAGCGGCTCGATCCCGTCGAACTTCAGCTCGGGCCGGATCCAGCCGGCGAAGGAGACATCCATCTCCTGCCCGTAGAGGTCGCCGGCGAAATCGAAGAGATGCACCTCCAGCCGCGGCGCGCCATCGTCGAAGGTCGGCCTGCGGCCGAAGCTCGCGACGGCCGCATGCGTCCGCCCGCCCACCGTGGCGCGGACGGCATAGATGCCGTGGCGCAGATCGACCCCATGGTCCAGGATGAGATTCGCGGTCGGATAGCCGAGCGTCCGGCCGCGCTTGTCGCCATGGGCCACCGTGGCGCGCACGGTCCAGTCCCGGCCGAGGAGGCGCGCTGCGCCGGTCACGTCGCCCGCGCCGAGCAGCGCGCGGATGCGCGAGGAGGAGACGGTCTCGCCGTCGATCTCGACCGGCGGGACGATCGACGCCGCGATCCCGAGCGCCGCCGCGCGCGCCTGCAGCATGGCGGAGTCGCCTCGGCGCTGTTTGCCGAAGCGGAAATTCGGCCCCACGACGACGCCGGACGCGCCCAGCCGCCGCCCGATCAGCTCGTCGACGAAGGCTTCGGCCGAAAGCCCCGCGAGCGCCGCGTCGAAGCCGAGCGTGATCATGCCGCGCGCGCCCAGACGCTCGGCGGCCTGCGCCTTCATGGCCGGCGGGGTCAGCCGGAAGAGAGACGTGCCGGGCGCGAAGAAGGCGCGGGGATGGGGCTCGAATGTCAGGATGGCCGGTGGATGCCCGAGCATAGCGCCGAGCCGCCCGGCTTCCGCGACGAGGGCCGCGTGACCCAGATGCATCCCGTCGAAATTGCCGATGGCCAGCACCGGCCGCGCCAGCGGCGCGGGGAGGCATTCAGGATCTGTGAGGGTGACGAAAACGCTGCTCATCCGGTTGCGCTCATGGCCCCGCCGGTCCGTCTGCGTCAAGCAGCCGATGGCTGCGCGGACGGTCCATTAACCAGTTTGCAACCTGCGGGCTATAGAACCGACGATCATGTGGCGTTCCGTAAGGCCTCCAGGGGCGCCCGGTGAAAAGCCCGTGCACAAGCTGTGCGGAACGGAGTTTGATGACGATGGCGCTCGATACGTCCATGCCGATTCTGGTGGTCGATGATTACCAGACGATGGTGCGCATCATCCGCAATCTGCTGAAGCAGCTCGGCTTCGAGGACGTGGACGAGGCCAGCGACGGCACCGCCGCCCTCGCGAAGCTCAAGCAGAAGCGCTACGGCCTCGTGATCTCAGACTGGAACATGCAGCCGATGACGGGCTACGAGCTTCTGCGCTCCGTCCGCGGCGACGAGGTCCTGCGCTCGATGCCCTTCATCATGGTGACGGCCGAGTCCAAGACCGAGAACGTCATCGCCGCCAAGAAGGCCGGCGTGAACAACTACATCGTCAAGCCCTTCAACGCGCAGACGCTGAAGAGCAAGATCGAGGCGGTCTGCGGCATCTGACGACCCGCCGGACGTCGAACCTCACGCGAGGTGCCGCATCGCGGCCTTCGGCCCGAAGGCCTGCGAGGTCAGGAAGGTCGCGAGCTTCTCGGGCGACAACAGTCCGTCCTGTCCGTGCAGTTCGCCGGCATGGATGCCGTAGCTCAGGAACAAGCAGTCGATGCCGAAGGCGGCCGCACCCGCGACGTCGGTGCGGATCGCGTCGCCGATCGCCAGGATGCGCGCCTTCTCCGGCGTCCGGCCCAGCACCTCCGACGCCTTCGCCAGCGTGGCCTCGTAGATGAGCCCGTGCGGCTTCCCGGCCTGCGTCACCGTTCCGCCCATCGCCTCGTAGATCGCCGCGATCGCGCCCGCGCAGGGGAGCAGCTTGTGGCCCCGCTCCACGACGAGATCGGGATTGGCGCAGATCATCGGAAGCCCCCGCCGCAGGGCAGCCTCGAGTTGCGGCCGGTAATCCTCGGCCGTTTCCGTCTCGTCGTCGACGAGCCCCGTGCAGATGACGAAGCTCGCCTCCTCCAGCGGCACGCGCTCCACCGCCAGATCCTCGAACAGCGGGAGGTCGCGCTCCGCGCCGATGTGGAGGCAGCGCCGCACCGGCTGCGCCAGCGCCAGCGTCTGCGTCACGTCGCCGGAGGTCACGAGCCCGTCATAGGCCGAGCGCACCACGCCGATCCGGTCGAGCTGCTCGCGCACCGACCCCGCGGGACGGGGCGCGTTGGAAATCAGCACCACGACGCCGCCCGCCTGGCGGAAGGCCGTGAGCGCCTCGCCCGCCGCGACATGCGGCGTCAGCCCATTATGGACGACGCCCCAGACGTCGGAGAAGATGACGTCGTAGCGGCCGGCCCAGTCCGACAGGCGCGAGAGAACGGGAATCGACAAGGAGAGTGACCTCGGTGAAGGCGGAGCGCCCGCCCCACGATCACGCCTGACGCCCGCGCGTCAAGCGCGGCGCAGCACGCTGCGGAAGGATTGCCGGCGCGGGCGCGGCGCGGCGCTCGCCTCCTCGGCGGCCGGCTCCTCGCGCGACCCCGCGGACTGCACCGCCTTCGGCTCCAGGATCTCCGGCCGCACCGGGCGCGCCACGCCGAACAGGGGACCCATGGCGAGCGGGGCCGCGACCTCGAGCAGGTCGAGGACCGTCTGCTCCGTCTCGACGCCGGTCACCAGCAGCTCCAGCCCGCGACGGCGCAGGAATTCCGGCACGTCGGCCGGGTGGATGTCGGACGAATCGGCCGTCTGCGCCCTCAGCAGGTCGTCGGCGGCGATCCTCAGGCGGTTCACGCCGAGCGCGCCGGCCTCCGCCAGCGCCGGGCTCAGCCGGCCGAGATCGCTCAGGCTGAAGCTGAACCCCCTCTCGGCGATCGCGCCCATGGCCTCGCGGCCCGCCGCTTCGAGCGCCGCATATTCCGCCTCGGCGATCTCGAGCGTGACGGCCGCGCTCAGCGCGGGATCGCTCCGGCCCAGCGCGTCGAGCGCGGCGCGGAAAGTCTCTGAGGTCAGGCTCTCGCCGCCGATCCGGCAGAGCGCGGTCGCCTCGCGGTTGCGCGCCCTCAGGATGCGCAGCACCTGCGCCGCCCGCTCGACGAGCAGGCGGTCGAGATCGGCCCGCAGGCCCGTCGCCGTGGCGACGCGGCGCAGATCCGCCTCCTCGGGCGGCGCGCCCTTCAGGCGCAGCGTCGCCTCGTAGCCCTTGATCGAGCGCTGCGGCAGCGCCGCGACCGGCTCGAGGAAAAGCTCCAGGCGATCGCTGGCGAGCGCCGCCGCGAGCGTCGTCTTCAGTTCGGCGATCACGGCCGGCGGCGGAGCCTCGACGGCGCGGAGCACCGGCTGCGGCGTCGGGGCGCGCTCGCTCGCGGGAGCCGGGGGTGTTTCGACGCGCGGCTGCGCGACTTGCGCGGCCTGCAGCGCGGCCAGTCGCTGGTCATGATCCGCCACGGCCGTGGCGAGCCGGCTGACGAGCCCGCTCAGCGCCTCGATGTCCTCGGTGGCCGCCCGCCAGACGAGGGCCGGCGATTCGATCGTCCGGCGCTCGATCTCGGCCATCTTGGCGTCGGACAGCGCCTGCCGCTCGATCAGGTCGATCATCTCGCGCCTCGCGTCGGAGAGCGTGCGCTCGAGCCGGAGCCGCGTCTGCGTCTCGCGCCAGGCATGGGCGAGGGAGGCCGCGCCTACGGCAGCCACGAGCCCGCCCACGATGGCGATTCCCGGCGTCCCGCCGACGAAGCTCAGGGCCGTGGAGCCGAGCGAACCGCCGATCACCGCCCAGAGGACGATCTCGAGAAGCCCATCCGGGACGCCACGCTCGCCGAGCGCGGAGAAGAACTTGAGCCTCATCAGGTCAGCCTTGCTGCGGCGTGGAAGAACCGAATCTGGTGATTCGCTTTTTTCCCATGATGATGCATCAATCGGGTTCCATTGAGAATCGCAAGCGAGCCCGTTATGCCCCGTTTCTTCAATCCACGGCGCATCGTTCAGCCCGCCTCGCACTACAGCCAGGGCGTGGTCCATGCCGCGCGCGCCAGGCGGCTGGTCATTTCGGGCCAGATCGGCGTCCGTCCCGACGGTTCGGTGGCGGGTTCCCTCGAGGAGCAGATGGACGTCGCCTGGGACAATCTGATCGAGGTGCTGCGCGAGGGCGGCATGACGGTGGCGGAGCTGATCAAGGTCACGAGCTACTGCACGGTGCCGGGCTCGGTCGCGCTGGCGCGCAAGGTGAGGCAGCGCAAGCTCGGCCAGGCCGCGCCCGCCACGACCTATCTCGAGATCGTGGGCCTCGCCGCGCCGGAGTTTCTCTTCGAGGTCGAGGGCGAGGCCGTGAGCGAGGATCCGGCCTCCGTCTTCGACGACCTGCCCGAGATGGCGGTCCAGGCGGGGCGCTTGCGGCCGCAGACCTGATGCGGCGGGACCTGACGCTGCAGGCCTGACGTTCGCCCCCGATCGCAGCCATCGCCCGAATCCATGCGCGCGGGGGTTCACGGCCTTCGCGCGCGGGTCTAGGTTGCCGCATCCTTCAGGGAGCACCCGCCATGACCCCCGCCAATCCGGTACTCGCGCCCAACGATCTCGAATCCTACTGGATGCCCTTCACGGCCAACCGCGCCTTCAAGAAGCGGCCGCGCATGGTCCAGGGCGCCAAGGACATGCATTACATCCGCGCCGACGGCAGCAAGGTGCTGGATGCGACGGCCGGCCTCTGGTGCTGCAACGCGGGCCATGGCCGCAAGCCGATCGTCGAGGCGATCCAGGCGCAGGCCGAGGAGCTCGATTACGCGCCGAATTTCCAGTTCGCGCATCCCAAGGTCTTCGCCCTCGCCGCCAAGGTGGCGGCCATGGCGCCCGCCGACCTCGATCACGTGTTCTTCTGCGGCTCCGGCTCGGAGGCGGTCGATTCCGCGCTCAAGATCGCGCTCGCCTACTGGAACGTCAGCGGCAAGGGCCAGAAGACGCGGCTCATCGGGCGCGAGCGCGGCTATCATGGCGTCGGCTTCGGCGGCATCTCGGTCGGCGGCATCGTCAACAACCGCAAGTTCTTCGGCTCGCTGCTTGCCGGCGTCGACCATCTGCCCACCACCTACGACCGGGCCAAGCAGGCCTACACCAAGGGCGAGCCGGAGTATGGCGCGCATCTCGCCGACGATCTGGAGCGCATCGTGGCGCTGCATGACGCCTCGACCGTCGCGGCCGTCATCGTCGAGCCGATGGCCGGCTCCACCGGCGTGCTGCCGCCGCCCAAGGGTTATCTCAAGCGCCTGCGCGAGATCTGCGACAAGCACGGCATCCTCCTCATCTTCGACGAGGTCATCTCCGGCTTCGGCCGCCTCGGCTTCGCCTTCGCGGCCGAGCGCTACGGCGTCGTGCCGGACATGATCTGCTTCGCCAAGGGCGTGACGTCGGGGACCGTGCCCATGGGCGGCGTCATCGTGCGCAAGCCGATCTTCGACGCCTTCATGAAGGGCGACGAGCATGTGATCGAGCTGTTCCATGGCTACACCTACTCGGGTCATCCGCTGGCGGCCGCGGCCGGCCTGGCGAGCCTCGAGCTCTACAAGGAGGAGGGCCTGTTCGAGCGCGCCCGCGCGCTGGAAGAGACCTGGGCCGACGCGATCTTCAGCCACATCAAGGGCCTGCCGAACGTGCTCGACATCCGCACCCTCGGCCTTGTGGCGGCGGTCGACCTCGCGCCGATCGAGGGCAAGGTCAGCCTGCGCGGCTACCAGGCGATGGAGCATGCCTTCCACGAGGAGGACATGATGGTGCGCTATACCGGCGATACGATCGCGCTGACGCCGCCGCTCGTCATCTCCGAGGCCCAGATCGGCGAGATCGCCGAGAAGCTGGCGCGGACCATCAGGGCGGTGGCCTGAGCATCGGCAGCGCAAAGCCGCCATTTTTCCGTTGCAGGGCAGGGGCTTGCGGCGGAATGGCGGCCTTGCATGCCGTCCGGTCGCGGCGCATCATGCGCCGCCGCAGGAAGGACGGGGCAGCCCATGGGTGAGTTTGACGGTCTTTATGGCGCGAGGGGCGCCCTCAGCCGGCGCGACCTGATAGCCGGTTCGGCGGCTGCCGGACTGGCATTGGCGAGTCCGCCGGCCTTCGCCCAGGCTGGCGCGAACCTGATCAAGCTCCGCATCCTGGAGACGACGGACATCCATGTCCATGTCCACTCCTACGACTACTACCGTGACCAGCCCGACGACACGGTTGGCCTCGCCCGGGTCGCGACGCTGGTCGACCGCGCCCGCGCCGGGGCCCGCAACACGCTTCTCTTCGAGAACGGCGACTTCCTGCAGGGCAACCCGCTGGGCGACCTGATCGCCTACGAGCGCGGCTTCAAGGCCGGCGACGCCCATCCCGTGATCCGCGCCATGAACCAGATGGCGTTCGACGCCGGCACGCTCGGCAACCACGAGTTCAACTACGGGCTGGACTTCCTGGCGAAGTCCCTCGCCGGCTCGAAGCACCCGATCGTCTGCGCCAACGTCGCCAAGGGCCAGCTCTCGGGCAGCCCGCGCGGCGACGACACGCTCGTCCGCCCCTACGTCCTGCTCGACCGCGATTTCGTCGACGAGGCCGGCGGCCAGCACCGGATGAAGATCGGCGTCATCGGCTTCACGCCGCCGCAGATCATGCAGTGGGACCAGTCGCACCTGCGGGGCAAGGTCGACACCCGCGATATCGTCGAGGTGGCCCGGGCCTGGGTGCCCGAGATGCGCGAGCGCGGCGCCGACCTGATCGTGGCGCTCGCCCACACCGGCATTTCGACGGCGCCGCCGCAGGGCAAGGACGAGAACGCGGCCTTCCATCTCGCCTTCGTGCCCGGCATCGACGTGATCCTGACCGGCCACTCGCACCTCGTCTTCCCGGGTCCCCTGTTCAGGGACCGGCCCGGCGTCGACGGCGAGAAGGGCACGCTCAACGGCATCCCTGCGGTCATGGCCGGCTTCTGGGGCAGCCACCTCGGCCAGATCGACCTGACGATCCAGCGGTCCGGCAACGAATTCAAGGTGGTGGGTCACGCCGTCGGCACGATTCCGATCTTCCGGCGCGAGGACGGCAAGGTGGTTTCGACGGCGGAACCCAAGGCCGAGATGCTGGCCGCCATCCAGCCCGACCATGAGGCGACGCTGGAATATGTCCGTCGCCCCGTCGGCCGCACCGCGCGGGCGATGGACAGCTTCTTCGCCATGGTCGCGGACAATCCGGCGATGCAGACGATCTCCGACGCGCAGATCTGGTACGCACGCCAGCTCCTCGCCGGCGGGCCCTACGCGGCCCTGCCGCTGCTCTCCGCCGTGGCGCCCTTCAAGGCCGGCGGTCGCGGCGGCCCGGATTTCTACACGCAGGTCCCGGAAGGACAGGTGGCGCTCAAGAATGTCGCCGACCTCTACATCTACCCGAACACGCTGAAGGCGGTGAAGGTCACGGGCGCCCAGCTGAAGGACTGGCTGGAGATGTCGGCGGGCGCCTTCAACCAGCTCAAGGCGACGGACGAGGAGCAGCCGCTGCTCAACGCCTCCTTCCCGGCCTTCAACTTCGACATGATCGACGGCGTCACCTACCGCATCGACCTGTCGCAGCCGGCCCGCTTCGACGGGCGGGGCAAGCTCGTGAACGCTGAGGCGAACCGCATCGTCGATCTCGCCCACAGGGGCCAGCCGGTGGCGCCGGATCAGCAGTTCGTCGTCGTCACCAACAACTACCGCGCTTCCGGCGGCGGCGGCTTTCCCGGCAACGACGGCACGACGATCATCCTCGACGCGCCCGACGCCACGCGCGACGTCATCATCAAGTTCTTCCAGCAGACCGGCACGCTCGATCCGAAGGCCGACGGCAACTGGAGCCTGAGGCCCGTCGCGGGCGCGCGTAACGTCGTGTTCGAAAGCAGCCCGAAGGCCAAGGCCGTCATGCCGAAAGGCGTCGCCCATGTCGGCGACGCGGCGAACGGCTTCGCCCGCTACAGGCTCGATCTCAGCGCCTGATCCTCGGCCTTGCCGTCAGTCCTTCGTGCCGACGGCGGCGAGATAGAGGTCGATCAGCTGTTCCTGCTCGACGCGATCGGCCGTTTCCTGCTTGCGGATGGACACGACCTTGCGGATGATCTTGGCGTCGAAGCCGTTGCCCTTGGCCTCGGCATAGACCTCCTTGATGTCCTCGGAGAGGGCCTTCTTCTCCTCCTCAAGCCGCTCGATCCGCTCGATGATGGACTTGAGCTGCTGGGCGGTCTGCGGGTTCATGTCGGCGGGGGCGAGGGCGTCCATGGCGATCTCCTGTTGGAGGCTGCTTGAACCTCCTCGCCGGCCCTCCGTCAAGCGCGCGGCGACGCCGTCAATGCTTCGGCGCGTTGCGCGTGAAGGCCGCCTTCTGCTCCGCCGTCGCCTCGCGCTGGTGCAGGGCGCGCCACTCCTCGTAAGGCATCCCGTAGACATGCTCCCGCGCCGCGTCCTTGGACAGCGCGAGGCCGCGCGCGTCGGCCGCGTCCTTCATCCAGTTCGACAGGCAGTTGCGGCAAAATCCCGCCAGATTCATCAGGTCGATGTTCTGCACGTCGCTTCGCTCGGAAAGATGCCGCATTAGCCGGCGGAACGCCGCAGCTTCGAGTTCCGTCGTCGTCGCCTCGTCGAGGGTCGGCAAGGCCTGGGGCGGGGGATTCTGGACTTCGTTCGGCATGGAGCGGCTCCTCGTGATGGATCGTTTATATAGTGCCTCAGGCTTGTGGAACCACGCCGCGCGGGCCTACAAAGCCGACCCCTCGCGATGATGACGATTGATATGCCCGATAGGACGGAGGAGAGACCGCAGACGGCGGACCGCGGTTTTCTCCGCGGCCTGTTCGAGGCGGCCGTCGCCGCCGCCCATCCGGCCCAGGCCCTCCCGTCGGTGCTGCCGCCGGCGCCGCCGGCAGGCCGCCTCCTGCTCCTCTCCACCGGCAAGGCGGGCGGCAGCATGATGTCCGCCGCCGTGCGGCATTACACCGAGGCCTGCGGCGTGCCGGGGCAGCGCCTCTTCGGCGTCGGCACGGCGCGCCATGGCTACGAGGATGGCAACCCGCTGATCCCGATGATCGGCGCCGGCCACCCGGTGCCGGACGAGGGCGGGCTCGAGGCGGCGCGCCGCACCCTCGCCGCGGCGGCGGAGGCGGGCCCCGACGACATCGCCATCGTGCTGATCTCGGGCGGCGGCTCCGCCAACTGGATCGCGCCAGCCGGTCGCGTGTCGCTCGCCGAGAAGCAGGCGCTGAACAAGGCGCTTCTGCGCTCCGGGGCGCACATCGGCGAGATCAATTGCGTGCGCAAGCATCTGTCGCGGATCAAGGGCGGCCGCCTCGCCGCCCGCATCGGCGCCGGGCGCATCCACGCCTTCGCCATCTCCGACGTGCCGGGCGACGATCCCTCGACGATCGCTTCCGGGCCGACGGTTCCCGATCCGACGACGCAAGGCGAGGCGAGGGCGATCCTGGCGAAGTACCGCATCGCCCTCCCGGACAGCATCGCCGCCGTTCTCGCTGACCCGGCCGAGGAGACGCCGAAACCCGCCGATCCGCTCTTCGGGCGGACCGATTTCACCATTTTCGTGCGACCGCGCGATGCGCTGGCGGCAGCCGAGGCCTTCGCGCGCCGCAACGGCTTCGAGGTCGTCTCGCTGGGTCCCGACGTCGAGGGCGAGGCGCGCGAGGTCGCGGCCGAGCATGCCCGCCTGGCGCTGGAGCTGAAGCGGGCGGGCCGCCGCGCCGTCATCCTGTCGGGCGGCGAACTGACGGTGACGATCCGTGGCGAGGGCGCGGGCGGCCCGAACCAGGAATATGCGCTGGCCTTGGCGCTGGCGCTGGACGGCGCGTCGGGCGTCGCGGCCCTGGCGGCGGACACGGACGGGGCCGATGGCGGCCGCGGCGATCCGGCGGATCCCGCCGGCGCCTTCGTGGATCCCGGTACGCTCGCCCGCGCCCGCGCCGCAGGGCTCGACCCGGCGGCTCATCTGGCGGGCAACGATTCGACGCCCTTCTTCCGCCGGCTGGGCGATCTCCTCGAGACCGGTCCGACGCTGACCAACGCCAATGACCTCCGGGCGATCGTCGTCGCGCCATGAGGGAAGGCCTCTTCTCCAAGGCGGTGGCGGCCGCAACCCTGCTCGCCGGCCTTTGCGCCGCGCCGGAGGCGAGGGCCGACCTGCGCATCTGCAACGTCACGGCGAGCCGCGTCGGCGTCGCGGTCGGCTATCGCGACCAGCAGGGCTGGGTCACCGAAGGCTGGTTCAACCTGCGGCCCAACAGCTGCGAAGCGGTGTTGAAGGGCGACCTGAGTTTCAAGTACTACTACGTCCACGCGATCGACTACGATCGCGGGGGGGAATGGAGCGGGCGCTCCTACATGTGCACGCGGGAGCGGGAGTTCACCGTGCGAGGCTTCGAGAATTGCCTCGCCAGAGGATTCGACCGGACCGGCTTCTTCGAGATCGACACGGGCGAGCAGAAGCACTGGACGGTGCAGCTCACCGACGCCAGCAGACAGGGCGGCACGCCGGGCACGAGACCCGCGCCGCCTCAAGGGGGACAGCGATGAGGCGCATGCGGCGAACGAAGCTCCTGGCGACGCTGGGACCCGCCTCCCTGGACGATGAGGTGGTGGCCAAGCTCTTCGAGGTCGGCGCCGACATCTTCCGCATCAACATGAGCCATTCCTCGCACGAGGTGCTGCGCGACCGCGTGAAGCAGCTGCGCGCGCTGGAAGCGAGGTTCGGCCGGCCGGTCGGCATCCTCGCCGACCTGCAGGGCCCGAAGCTGCGCGTCGGCACCTTCGCCGAGGGCTTCGCCATGCTGGAGAAGGGCCAGCGCTTCACCCTCGACAGCAATCCCGAGCCCGGCGACGCGACCCGCGTTCACCTGCCCCATCCCGAGATCCTGGCGCCGCTCGAGGTCGGGCATGCCGTCATCATCGACGACGGCAAGCTGCGCCTGCGCGTGGTCGAGGAGACGGCGACGGAGGCCATCACGATCGTCGAGGTCGGCGGCCGGATCTCGAACAAGAAGGGCGTCAGCCTGCCTGACACCACGATTCCCGTCTCGGCCATGACGCCGAAGGACCGCGCCGATCTCGACGCCGCGCTCGACGCCGGCGTGGACTGGATCGCCCTTTCGTTCGTCCAGCGGCCCGAGGACGTGGCCGAGGTCAAGAAGGTGGCGCGCGGCCGGGCGCTCGTCATGGCCAAGATCGAGAAGCCCCAGGCGGTGACGCGCCTCGAGGAGATCATGGAGGTCTCCGACGCGGTGATGGTCGCCCGCGGCGACCTCGGCGTCGAGATGCCGCTGGAGAAAGTGCCCGGCATCCAGAAGCGCATCACCCGCCTCGGCCGGCGCCTGGGCAAGCCCGTCGTCGTGGCGACGCAGATGCTGGAAAGTATGATCACCAGCCCGGTGCCGACCCGCGCCGAAGTGTCGGACGTCGGCACCGCCGTCTTCGAGGGCGCGGACGCGGTCATGCTCTCGGCCGAGAGCGCCGCCGGCCAGTATCCCCTGGAGGCCGTCGCCATGATGAGCCGCATCGCCGAGGAGATCGAGTCCGATCCCAACTACGGCGTCATCCTCGCCGGGCAGCGCGGCGAGCCCGAGCACACCGGCGCGGACGCCATCGCCGCGGCGGCGCGGCAGATCGCCGAGACCATCGACCTCAAGGCCATCGTGGCCTGGACGCTGTCCGGCTCCACCGCGCTCAGGATCGCCCGCGAGCGGCCATCGACGCCGCTGCTCGTCATGACGCCGAAGCTGCAGACGGCGCGCCGCCTGACGCTCGTCTGGGGCGTGCATGCCGTCGTCCACAAGGACATCCACGACGTCACGGAGATGGCCGAGACGGGCGCCGGCGCGGCCATGGCGGAAGGCTTCGCGAGGCCGGGCCAGCGCGTCATCCTGGTGGCGGGCGTTCCCTTCGGCACGCCCGGCTCGACCAACATGATCCGCATCGCCTTCGTCAACGCGGACGCCAAGGCGTGAGGATCACGGCGTGAGGCCGCTGCCGTGACGCCTGCGCGCCGCGCTCTCGCCGTGCTCGCGGCGGCGGCCCTCGCGCTGTTCGCGCTGGGCGCGGCGCTCGCGCCGGCCCAGACCGGGGGCGTTCCCTTCTTCGACCTCTCGCGGAAGCCGGACCGCCCGGATCTCGCCGGACTGCGGACGATCCGTTTCCTGACGGACGACGATTATCCACCGTTCCATTTCCTCGGTCCTGACGGTCAACTGACAGGCTTCAACGTCGATCTCGCTCGCGCCATCTGCGCCGAGCTGAAGCTCGCCTGCACGATCCAGGCGCGACGCTGGGACACGCTGATCCCGGTGCTGGAGCAGGGCGGCGGCGACGCCGTCATCGCGTCCCTGGCCGACACCGAGGCGGCGCGGGCCCGCGTCGACTTCTCCGTGCCCTACTATCGCTCGCCAGCGCGCTTCGTGGCGCCGAAATCGTCGGCTCTGGCCGATGCGTCGCGCGCCGCGCTCGCCGACCGCCCGGTCGCCGTGGTCGCGAACTCGGCCCATGCCGCCTTCCTCGCCGCCTTCTTCCCGCGGGTGCGCCAGATCGCGGCCGTCGACCAGGCCGAGGCGCTGCGGCTGCTCCGGGGCGGCTCCGTCGCCGCCGTCTTCGGCGACGGCGTCGGTCTCGCCCTGTGGCTGGGGGCCGAGGAGGGACGCGCCTGCTGCCATTTCCTCGGCGGACCCTTCTACGAGCCGCGCTACTTCGGGGAAGGCGCGGCCATCGCCTTCCGCAAGGACGCCGCGCAACTCCGCCGCGCCGTCGACTGGGCGCTCTATCGTCTGGTGGAGCAGGGGATCTACCAGGACCTCATGCTTAAGTATTTCGCCGCCTCCTTCTATTGAGGGTTGGGCTGCGAAAGCGGCCTTGCAACATGCCGTCCGTCATGGCCTTGTGCCGGGAATGCCGACCGACCGCGCCGCCGCCCTCTCCCTCCTCACCCCGAAGGCCGTGCGCGCGAGGGCGCGTCTCCTCCACGAGGCCGGACTGGCGGGACGGCTCGACCATTTCACCGTTCATCCGGAGCGGCTGGGCGCTCTCGCGGATTACGTGGTCGACACGATCCGCGCCAATTATCCGACGCTCGACATCCCCTTTCACGCCCGCTGGCGGCATTTCGCCTCGGGCGGCCAGGATCGCTGGTCCGAGATCGACGGGGCGGTCGCATGGCCCTCCACGGCGGCACGTGGCCGCGCTGCCTTCGATCTCGCCATCGTCTCGGTACTGCTCGACGCGGGCGCGGGACCGGATTGGCGCTTCACCGATCCGGCGACGGGCCTCGTCTCCGCGCGGTCCGAGGGGCTGGGCATGGCGAGCCTGCGCATGTTCGAAGCAGGCGCCTTCTCGGCCGACCCCGCCGCGCCCTTGCGTGCCGACGGCGCGCGGCTCGCCCGGCTGACGGCCAACGACATCGCCACCGGCTTCCAGGTCTCGGCCGAGAATCCGCTGGTCGGGCTGGAGGGACGCGCCGCGCTGCTCCGCCGGCTTGGCGAGACCGTCCTCGCCGGTCCCGCCTTCGCCGTCGACGGGGCACGGCCGGGCGGCCTGTTCGATCATCTGGCGGGGGCCGCGGGCGGCATCGTGCCGGCGCCGGCGATCCTGGAGGTCCTGCTCCTGAACCTCGGCCCGATCTGGCCCGGGCGCATCTCGCTCGGCGGCCTGTCGCTCGGCGACTGCTGGCGCCATCCGCTGGCGTCGGCGCCCGATGCGACGGACGGGCTGATCCCCTTCCACAAGCTGTCGCAATGGATGGCCTACAGCCTGATCGAGCCGCTGCAGGCGGCGGGGCTCCGCGTCGTCGATATCGATGGGCTGACGGGCCTGCCCGAATACCGCAACGGCGGCCTCTTCCTCGACGGCGGCGTGATCGCGCTGAAGGATCCCGCAGCGGCCGGCGTCGCGCACGAGCCCGGTTCCGCCCTCGTGGTCGAGTGGCGCGCCCTCACCGTCGCGCTGCTCGACGCGATCGCCGACCCGGTGCGCGAGAGGCTCGGCCTGTCGGCGGAGGCGATGCCGCTGGCGCGCATCCTCGAGGGCGGCACCTGGTCCGCCGGGCGGCGCATCGCGCGCGAGAAGCGCCCCGGCGGTCCGCCGCCACTCGCCATCGTCAGCGATGGCACCGTTTTCTAGCAAGCGTCACAGCAGAGGCGACGAGACATGGCGAAGGAAGTTCAGCCGGGCGTGATCGTGGTGGATCATCCGCTGGTGCAGCACAAGCTGACCTTGATGCGCGACAAGTCGCGCTCCACCAAGTCGTTCCGCCAGCTCATGAACGAGATCGGCATCCTGCTCTGCTACGAGGTGACGCGCGACCTGCCGCTGGAGCTGACCGACATCGAGACGCCCCTGCAGCCGATGCAGGCGCCGGTGATCGCCGGCAAGAAGCTGGTCTTCGCCCCGATCCTGAGGGCTGGCACCGCCTTCCTCGACGGCATGATGGAGCTCGTGCCCTCGGCGCGCGTCGCGCATGTCGGGCTCTACCGCGACCCCAAGACGCTGCAGGCCGTCGAATATTACTTCAAGGCGCCGCCCGACATCGCGGACCGCCTCGTGATCGTCCTGGACCCTATGCTCGCCACCGCCAATTCGGCCACGGCCGCCGTCGATCGGCTGAAGGAGCGCGGCGCGCACGACCTACGCTTCGTCTGCCTGCTCGCCGCGCCCGAGGGCATCGCCAAGCTCCGTGCCGAGCACCCGGACGTGCGCATCTACACGGCGGCCATCGACAGCCACCTCAACGACCACGGCTATATCGTGCCGGGACTCGGCGACGCCGGCGACAGGATGTACGGCACGAAATAATTACATCTATCGGCGTGAAATATATTTTTTCACCGGATCTCATGCGTCACGTTTGACAAAGCGGAACCGTCGTTCTATAGAAAGAACAGCGCCGATTTGAGCGACAGCTTGCGGGCGCTTCGGCGGGGTCACTCCCGCCGGTAAACAAATGCAGCTAAAGCGCCAGGACGCGCGAGGCCACGTTCGTGCGCCCGCCGGACTTCGTTTGACGCTGCGGCATCGACAACGAACGGAGTCACAGAATGTCGACCTTCAGCCGCCGCACCTTCGCCAGCCTTGCCCTCGCCACCGCCGCTGCCTTCGCCGCCGGCGCCGCCCACGCCCAGGCCCCGAAGCAGATCACGCTCGATTTCGCGACCTACAATCCCGTCTCGCTGCTCCTGAAGGAGCGCGGCCTCCTCGAGAAGGAATTCGCCGCCGACGGCATCTCGATCCGCTGGGTCCAGTCGCTCGGCTCCAACAAGGCGCTCGAGTTCCTCAACGCCTCCTCGATCGACTTCGGCTCGACCGCCGGCGCGGCCGCGCTGCTGGCGCGCGTCTCGGGCAACCCGATCAAGTCGGTCTATGTCTATTCGCGTCCCGAATGGACGGCCCTCGTCACGACGCCGAAGACCGGCATCAAGACCGTCGCCGACCTCAAGGGCAAGCGCGTCGCGGTGACGCGCGGCACCGATCCGCACATCTTCCTGATCCGCGCCCTGCAGGAGGCGAAGCTGACCGAGCGGGACGTGAGGCTCGTGCTCCTCCAGCATCAGGACGGCCGCACTGCGCTCGAGCGCGGCGACGTCGACGCCTGGGCGGGCCTCGATCCGCTGATGGCCGCTGCCGAGGTCGAGGCCGGCGCGACCCTGTTCCACCGCAAGCCAGAGTCGAACACGCTCGGCGTGCTCAACGTTCGCGAGGAGTTCGCCAAGGCGAACCCCGAGATCGTGAACCGCGTTCTGCGCGTCTATGAGGAGGGCCGCAAGCTCGCGATCGCCGAGCCGCAGGCGGTGAAGCAGGTGCTGGTCGCCGCCACCAGGCTCCCGGCCGCGGTCATCGACCGCCAGCTCGAGCGGACGGACTTCAGCGACCCGAGCTTCACGCCCGCCCGCAAGCAGACGATCCTCGCCGCCGGCGTCGCGCTTCAGGAGGCCGGCCTGATCAAGCCCGACGTCGACGTCCGAGAGATCGTGCGCGCCCTGATCGACGACCGTCCGATCAAGAGCGCCCGGGTTCAGTAATCCGAGGCCCGTCAGCCGACGCCCTCGGCCGCAGCCCTCTTCCCGCGGGGGAGAGGGGGAGCTACTGAATGACCCTCGTGACGACCGACACTGACGTCCCGGCCGCGAGCCGGACCGGAACCACCGCCGCCCGGCGCGCGCCCCGCGTGCCGGGCTGGCTCATCGGCCTCATCCTGCCGGTCGGCCTCGCCGTCCTGCACGAGATCGCCGTGGCGCAGGGCCTGGTGTCCGGTCGGCTGCTGCCGCCGCCCTCCCGCATCGCCGGGACGCTGTATGAGCTCGCGGCCGGCGGCGACCTCTGGATGCATATCGGCGCGACCCTCTGGCGCGTCGGCGCAGGCTTCGCCTTCGGCAGCCTCGCCGGCATCGCGCTGGGCGCGCTCTCCGGCGTCTCGCCGCTCGCGCGGCAGCTCGCCGATCCGCTGCTGCAGGCGCTGCGCGCCATTCCCTCGATCGCCTGGGTGCCGCTCTTCATCCTGTGGTTCGGCATCTTCGAGACCTCGAAGGTGGTGCTGATCGCCGTCGGCGTCTTCTTCCCGGTCTATCTCGGCGTGGCGAGCGCCATCCTCTCGGTCGACCGCAAGATCGTCGAGGTCGGCCGCGTCTTCAGGCTGGGGCGGCTGCAGCAGGTCAGGCGCATCCTGTTGCCGGCCATCCTGCCGTCGACGGTGACGGCGCTGCGCTCCGGACTCGGCCTCGGCTGGATGTTCGTGGTCGCGGCCGAGTTCATGGGCGCCTCGGAGGGTCTCGGCTACCTGCTGATCGACGGGCAGCAGCTCGGGCGGCCGGACCAGATTCTGGCGGCGCTCGTCATATTCGCGTCGCTCGGCAAGCTTACGGACGCGCTGCTTGTCGCCGTCTTCCGCCCCTTCCTCCGCTGGCAGGACACGGCCCTTTCCACCGCCGCAGCCCAGGAAGCCTGACGATGCTGTCGATTCGCGCGCTCTCGAAGACCTATGCCAACGGCGTCCACGCCCTGTCGAACATCGATCTCGAGATCCAGCAGGGTGAGATCATCGCGATCTGCGGCGGCTCCGGTTGCGGCAAGTCGACGCTCCTGCGCCTCGTCGCCGGGCTGGATCTCGCGAGCGAGGGCGCGATCCGCGTCGATGGCGAGACGATCGTCGCGCCGCATCCGGCAATCGGCCTGATCTTCCAGGAGCCGCGCCTGCTGCCCTGGCTCACGGTGGCGAAGAACATCGCCTTCGGCATCGACCAGCTGCCGAGGGCCGAGCAGGAGCGCCGCATCGCCCAGGCCCTGTCGCTGATCGGGCTCGAGGGCTACGGCGACCGCCTGCCGAAGGAGCTTTCCGGCGGCCAGGCGCAGCGCGTCGCCATCGCGCGCGCGCTGGTGGCCCAGCCCAAGGTTCTCCTCCTCGACGAGCCTTTCTCGGCGCTGGATCCCGTCACGCGCGCCGATCTGCACGAGCAGATGATCGCGCTCTGGAAGGCCTACCGGCCGACTCTCGTGATGGTCACCCACGACGCGGACGAGGCGGTGAAGCTCGCGGACCGCGTCATCGTCATGGCGCCCAGGCCCGGCCGCATCGCCGACGAGATCCTCATCGTCACCGGCCGCCCACGCGATCACCTCGACGACAGTTTCACGGTGGCGCGGCGCAACGTGCTCGCGAGCCTTGATCGCACGATGAAACCGGGCGAAGGCTCCCGCCGGGAAAGCATCTCCGCCGGCGCCGGAAGCTGGTGGTAAGGAGAAGAGAATGGACGCCGAAACCCTCCGCGCCACGCAGGCGCCGCTGAAGGATTCCTACCGCAGCGACGCCGACAAGGCGAAGCTCGTCCTGAAGGCGAAGGGCACGCTCGACGATCAGAAGATCGCCTGCAAGGTCGAGACCGGCCGCGCCATCGCGGAAGCCGGCCTGCATCCGCTCACCGGCGGCTCGGGCGCGGAGCTCTGCTCGGGCGACATGCTGCTGGAGGCGCTCGTCGCTTGCGCCGGCGTCACGGTGAAGGCGGTGGCCACCGCGCTGGAGATCCCGCTTCGCTCGGGCACGGTCCGCGCCGAGGGCACGCTCGATTTCCGCGGCACGCTCGGCGTCTCCAAGGAGGCGCGCGTGGGCTTCGAGGATATCAGGCTCATTTTCGAGCTCGACACCGACGCGCCGCAGGAGAAGATCGACACGCTGCTGAAGCTCACCGAGCGCTATTGCGTGGTCTTCCAGACCATCGCCAACAAGCCGAGCCTCAGCGCCGAGATCGTGCGGGGGTGAGGCGCTCTTCCTTCTCCCCTTGCGGGAGAAGGTGGCCGCCGAAGGCGGTCGGATGAGGGAGACCCGCCGACGCCTGGGCTTCTCCCTCATCAGTCAGGCTCCGCCTGACAGCTTCTCCCGCAGGGAGAAGCGGGGAATCTACCCCACCCGCGCCGTCACCTCGATCTCGACCTTCATCGCCGGATCGAGCAGGCCCGAAACGATGTAGATGGCCGCCGCCGGGCGGATCTCCCCGAGCACCGCGCCGCAGACCGTCAGCACAGGCTCGCAGAAGGCGCGGTCGGTCACGAAATACTGGCAGCGGACGATCCGGCTCATCGACGAGCCGGCGTCTGTCAGCGTCCGCTCGATCGTCCGGAAGATGTTGCGCGTCTGCTCGCCCGCATCCTCGGGGATCGTCATCGTGGCGTAGTCGTAGCCGGTCGTGCCGGCCACGAACACGAGGTCGCCATCCACGACGGCCCGGCTGTAGCCGTAGGCCTTCTCGAAAGGCGAACCGGTCGAGAGCAGCCGTCGGGGCATCATCGACCCCTGAGCGCCCGGAGGATCTTGCCGCCCGGCCGACCGGTCTGCGGCAGGCCGAAGCGGGCCTCCTCCGCCATGATCGCCGCGCGCGTCTTGGCGCCGACCGCGCCGTCCGGCTCGCCGACATCGTGCCCGCGCGCGATCAGCAGCCGCTGCAGCTCGCGCCGCTCCGCCCGCGACGTCGGCGGATCGTCCGTGGGCCAGGGCTGCTGCACGCCCGGCCGACCGCGCAGCCGGTCCGAGAGCAGCGAGATCGCGAGCGCATAGCTGTCCGCGCCGTTGTAACTGAAGGCCGCGTCGTAGTTGCGGAAGACGAGGAAGCCCGGGCCTCCCCTCGCCGGATAGACGAGCCCGGCGTTGCCGGAGCCCGTGAGCGCCGAGCCGTCGACGCGGGTGATGCCGCGCGCCGCCCAGGCCGAGACCGGCGCGCGCGCCGTGCGGCCGACCGGCCCGCTGTAGCCCTGCGGCACGCGCACCTCGTAGCCCCAGGAGGCGCCCGACTGCCATCCGGCCTTCGCCATGAAGTTCGCGGTGGAATGCAGCGCGTCCGGGATCGATGAGACGAGGTCGCGCCGCCCGTCGCCGTCGCCGTCGACGGCGAGGCGCAGGTAGGTCGTGGGGATGAACTGCGTGTGGCCGAACGCCCCGGCCCAGGAGCCCACGAGCTGGCTCTGGTCGAGGTCGCCACGCTGGATGATCTTCATGGTGGCGAAGAGCTCGCCCCGGAAGAAGCTCTGCCGCCGCCCGCCGAGACAGGCCGCGGTCGAGAGCGCCTGCGGCAGCGACCACTTGCCCTTCACCTGCCCGTAGTTCGATTCGACGCCCCAGACCGCGACGATCGTGTGTCGGTCGACGCCGAAGCGGCTCTCCGCCGCGGCGAGCGTCGCGGCATGGCGGGAGAGGAGGGCGCGGCCCTCGGCCACGCGCTCCTCGTCCACCAGCGCACCGAGATAGTCCCAGATCGGCGTCTTGAATTCCGGCTGGTTGTTCATCGCCTTGATGACGTCCATGTCCGGCTGCACGCCGCTCATGGCGCGGTCGAACACGGCGGCGGAGACGCCCTGGTCCAGCGCGGCCGAGCGCAGGCCCGCGACGCAGGAGGAGAAGTCGGCGGCCGCGGGCAGGCTGGCGAGCGCTGTCAGGGATGCGGCGGCGAGGATGGCGAGAGGACGCATGGGGGCTCCCGGTGGTTCGGTTGCCCCAGCATCTAGGCCATCATGGTTAATCTTTGATTCACCAACCCGCTTCGGTTGTGAAACGCGGCGTTCAGTCGCGCCAGATGCCGAGCTTCTGCCGCCTCGCCTGCGCCTCGGCCATGACCAGCGCGGGCTGATCGCGGTCCGCCGCCTCGGCCCAGCCCTGCCGCACCATCTGCTCGGCGACATCGGTGTCGCCGATGCGGCAGCGCCCCAGGGGAACGCCGTCCGTCGCGATGCCGGCCCGGTCGCAGGCCACGGCCCGTCCGCGCACCAGCAGTTCGAGATAGCTCTCCGCCCGGCTGACGCAGGCGACGGCGAGCCCGTCGAGTCGCCGGCAGGTCCGGTCGCTGGCGGGAAGCGCCAGCCCCGCGATCCGCACGGTCATGGAGCCCGCCCTCAGCGTCGCCGCATCGACGATCTCGATGCCGTGCGATGGAACGTCAGGAGCATGCGCGGCTGGAAGTGCGCCTGCAGGCGCTTCGGCAGGCATCGACCGCGGGCGCCGCTGGAAGGCGCTGGTCGTCTCGCCCGCCGCCGGCACGCGGTCGGCCGGCTTCGCCGTCACGATCTCGGGCATGGCGACGGCGACGCGCCGCGGCGTCTCCGTCAGCGCGGGGTCTGACCGGAAGTCGGGACCGGCGGTCAGCCCCAGCGTCACGAGAGCGGCCAGCGCGCTGACGCGCAGGGTGGCCTTGCGTTGTCCGGCCGGATCGCAGGCGACGGCGGGCGCCTCCCGCCTGATGGCCTTCTGCCATGATCCGTTCGCGACGAATGCCCGTTCCATCATCAGCTCCCAAAGTCCGGAGACGAGGAAGCCATGGCTCCGCAGAAAGGGCCCTTGTGCATTTTGCTCAAAATTGAGCGATGTCAGGAGCGACCGCAGGCAGCGTGAACCAGGCCTTTCCTGACGGACTTAAGCAATGGTGAACCGAAAACCGACGTTTCTCTAGGGTAAAACCAGCTTAACGCTTCCCCGATTTTTCGGGGGTCCGTTTACCTGACCATTCACTCTGCGCACGCATCATCCGGCCAGATCGCAGGAACATGCGACTTGAGGAGCGGGCGTGATGCGTCGACCAGCAGTGGCCATGGCCGGCATCGCGGTGGTGGTGGGAGCCGTCACCGTCATCGGTGGACGATATTATCTGGAACGGGTGAGCAACCGGCCGGCCCCGGTGCAGGCCGTCGCGCCGCCGCCGCCGCCCGTCGCCATGTCGACGGTGGTGGTCGCGGCCCAGCCGCTCCGCTTCGGCATGGAGCTCTCCTCCTCGCAGCTGCGCGAAGTGCCCTGGCCGACCGACGCGCTGCCGCAGGGCGCGACGCAGACCATCGCGGAATTCCTGAAGGGTCCCGAGAAGCGCGTCGTCATCGCCGCGATGGATCCGAACGAGCCCGTGCTCGCCGGCAAGGTGACGGGCCCCGGCCAGCGCGCCACGCTGTCGGCGGTCATCGCGCCCGGCATGACGGCCGTGTCGATCCCGCTGAGCGAGACGCAGGGCGTCGCCGGCCTCGTGCTGCCCGGCGACCGGGTCAACGTGATGCTGACGCGCACGCTCGAGAAGGACCAGAGCTACACCGACACGCTGCTGCAGGATGTGCGCGTGGTCGCGGTGGACCAGGTGATCGACCAGCGCACCGAGAAGCCGCTCGCCATCCGCTCGGCGACCGTCGAGGTGATGCCGCAGGACGCCAAGCGCGTGGCGCTCGCGACCGCGCTCGGCAGCCTCTCCCTCATGCTGCGCCGTGCCGGCGAGCAATCGGCCGGCGCCTTCGGCCGCATCAGCGCCAAGGATCTGCTCGCGGAGGCGGAAGCCGACACGACCGCGAGCCACGGCCGCAAGACCATCACGGTCAAGGTGACGCGCGCCGGCAAGACCGAGGACTACACGGTCCTCCCCGAAAAGAATCGCTGACGCAAGAAGTGCCGACGCAAGAACCGCTGACGCCAGAAGGGCAGGGACGGGCCGACATGGGCAAGAAGAACACAAGAACGCGCATCCTCGCGGCCGCGCTCCTGGCGCTCGCGGCCACGGCAGGCCCGGCGGCGCCCGCCCTCGCCCAAGGCGCCACGCGCACCGTCAGCCTCGACGGCGGACCGGCGAACCTCAGCGTCGTCCGCTCGACCTCGCAGACCGTCCGCACCGACCGCAGCTTCACCGACATCGTGGTCGGCGACCCCGATGTCGCCGACGCCGTGCCGCTCACCGACCGCTCGATCTACGTGCTCGGCAAGAAGGTCGGCGTCACCAGCGTCTCGCTCTACGACGCCGACAAGCGCCTCGTCGGCGTGGTGCAGGTCGACGTGACGCAGAATGCTCCCCGCGCCGCGCAGGAGATCCGCCGCTCCGTCGAGGGCCGTGTCGCCGTCGGCACCGAGGCCGGCCGGATCGTCCTCAACGGCGAGGCGCGCGACGCCGTCGCGGCCGACCGCGCCGCCCGCATCGCCCGCAGCCACGGCGGCGACGTGATCAACCAGATGCGCGTGCGCGGGCCGCAGCAGGTGATGCTGGAAGTCCGCTTCATCGAAGTCTCGCGCAGCGCGGGCCGCGATCTCGGCGTGCGCCTGCAGACCGAGGGCAGCAAGCTGACGACGCGCAGCGGCAACGGCCAGATCGGCGTCATCGGCTTCGCCGGCGCGGCGAGCGCGCTCGTCAATCCGGCCGGCGGCGCGCCCTTCGGCACGCTGCTCGCGCAATGGGTGAAGGGCAACACCAACATCGACCTGCTGATCCAGGCGCTCGAGGAGCAGGGCGTCGCCCGCCGTCTCGCCGAGCCGAACCTGATCACGATGTCGGGCGAGAAGGCGAGCTTCCTCGCCGGCGGCGAGCTGCCGATCCCGATCGCCCAGGCCAACAACGTCACGACGATCGAGTACAAGAAGTTCGGCGTCGGCCTGACCTTCACGCCGACCGTGCTCTCCGGCAGCATGATCAACCTGCGCGTCGAGCCCGAGGTGAGCCAGGTCGATGAATCGAGCGGCTCCTTCCGCGCCGGCTCGATCACCATCCCCCGGCTCATCGTCAGCCGCGCCTCGACGGTCGTGGAGCTGAAGAGCGGCCAGAGCTTCGCCATCGCCGGCCTGCTGCAGAACACCAGCACGACGACGACGGAGCAGCTGCCCTGGCTCGGCGACGTGCCCGTGCTGGGCACCCTCTTCCGCTCGCGCTCCTTCCAGCAGAAGGAGACCGAGCTCGCCATCATCGTCACGCCGCATCTCGTGCAGCCCTCGCGCCCCGGCGAGAAGCTCCGCACGCCGCTCGACAACACGCGTCCCGGCAACGACGTCGACCAGTTCCTGATGGGCCGCTCCGAGGTCTCGCGCGACGGCAACGCCCGCCGCATGCCCATCAACCCCATGGCGGCGGCCCATCGCGCCGCCGGCCAGGGCCACATCCTCGATCTGAACGGAGGCTCCAATGGCTCGAGCAACTAGCCTCGCGGCCGCCGCGGTCGCGGCCCTGCTGCTCGCGGGCTGCGAGCACGACCGCTACGTCGACCGGCGCGATCAGGTCACCTTCGGCAGCGGCGACGCCGTCGCCGCCAACAAGGCGATGCACATCATCGACCCCTGGCCGAGGGCGGCACGCACCGTCGACCACGGCATGAGCGGGGAGGCGGCCGAGGCGGCGCTGGAGAAGCTGCGCAAGCGCACGCGCGGCCTCGATGCGCCTCCGCCGCCGGCGACCCTCACGCTGACGCCGGCGCCCGCCGCGCCATCTCCCTGAACGCGAGAGACCTGACCGCCATGTTCTCCGTCAAGCCGCCGACCGCAGAGCGCGAGGGCGAGATCGTCCTGATCTCGCCGGATTCCGCCTTCGTCGAGGCCGTGAAGGGCGTCTTCGGCGCCAACGGCCGCCTGAAGATGCGGCTCGGCAAGCATATCGGCGACGAGTCCGTCGACCTTTCCTCCGCCCGCATCGTCATCGCCGACCTCGACGCCCGCAACCGCGACGACCTGCTGGCGCTCCAGGCGATGATGGGCCGCCTCGGCGGGCGCGCTCCCGTCGTCGTGGTGACGGAGGCCTTCGACGAGGCGGTCGCCCGCTGGCTGATCCAGATCCGCGTCGCGGACTTCCTGCTGAAGCCGGTCGATCCGGTCGAGCTCGCCCGCACCTGCGTCAAGGCCATGCAGGCCGAGGCGACCGCGGGCACGACGAAGGAAGCGCAGATCCTCACCTTCCTGCCGGCGGCCGGCGGCGTCGGCGCGACCACGCTCGCCATCCAGACGGCGCTGACGATGCTCGCCGGCAAGGAGAAGGTCACGGCCTGCCTCGTCGACCTCGATTTCCAGAACGGCTCCTGCGCCTTCCACCTCGACGTCGGGAGCCTGCTCGACCTCGACGCCATCGGACCCGATCCGCAGCGACTCGACGCGCAGCTCTTCGAGGTGATGCTCTCGCCCCATCCCTCCGGCATGATGGTGCTGGCCGCGCCGAACCGCCCGGCCGAGACGCGCGCGCCCGACCCGGCGGTCGTGATGAAGCTGCTTGATCTCGCCGTATCGCGCTTCGACTACGTGGTGATCGACCTGCCGCGCACTTGGTTCGCCTGGACCGACGCCGTCGTCTCGGGCTCCAACAAGGTCTTCGTCGTCACCGAGACGACGGTGCCCGGCCTGAAGCTCGCCTCGAACCTCGCCAACGCCATGGTGGCGAAGCTGGGCGATGAGCTGAAGCCGCGCGTCATCGTCAACCGCTTCGAGCAGAAGATGTTCGGCTCGGGCCTCAAGCGCTCCGACCTCGAGGCCGCGCTGAAGGAGAAGTTCGCCGGCACCGTCAGCAACAATTACCGCCTCGTGCGCGAGGCGATCGACCGGGGTGTCCCGCTCGACGCGGTCGAGAAGGGCTCCAACGTGGCGTCCGACCTGCGCAAGGTCATCGTGGCGGAGATCGAGGCGCGATGAGCGGACGTTTCTCGCAGCTCCTGTCGCGCGTCGCGCCGCCGCCGCCGTTCCAGCCGATCGAGCTGCCGCCGGAACCGGCTGCGCCGCCGCCTCCCACGGTCGCCGAGCCGCCGGAGGGAGCCGCCGTCGCGGTCGAGCCCGCCGTTCCGCCGCCGTCTCCGCCTCCCCTGGCGGCGCCCGCGCCTGCCGCCGCTTCGGCCGACAACGTGCTGAACAGCGACCATTTCATGGAGGCCAAGGTTCGGCTGCACCGCAAGCTGGTGGAGGAGGTCAACCTCCAGGCGCTCGAGAAGATGCCGCCCGAGGAGGCGAAGCGCCAGATCCACGGGCTGGTGCAGCAATATGTCGTGGGCGAGCGCCTGCCGCTCAACAGCGCCGAGCTCGCCGCCTTCGTGGGCGAGATCATCGACGAGATGACGGGACTCGGACCCCTGGAGCCGCTGCTCAAGGACGACACGATCGCGGACATCCTGATCAACGGTCCCGACGTCGTCTATGTCGAGCGGCGCGGCAAGATGGAGCGCACCAACACGCGCTTCAAGGACGACGCGCATCTCATGCGCATCGTCAACAAGATCGTCTCGGCCGTCGGCCGCCGCGTCGACGAGAGCCAGCCGCTCTGCGACGCCCGCCTGCTCGACGGCTCGCGCGTCAACGTCGCGGTCAAGCCGATCGCCGTCGACGGCGCGCTCGTCTCGATCCGCAAGTTCACCAAGAGCAAGCTCTCGCTGCACAAGCTCGTCGAGGTCGGCGCCATGCGCCAGCAGATGTACGAGCTCTTGTCGAACGCGGCGCGCTGCAAGACGACCATCATCATCTCGGGCGGCACCGGCTCGGGCAAGACCACGATGCTGAACGCGCTCTCGGCCTTCATCCCGGAGGACGAGCGCCTCATCACCATCGAGGACGCGGCCGAGCTGCAGCTCCAGCAGCCGCATGTCGCCCGCATGGAGACCCGGCCCCCGAACCTCGAGGGCAAGGGCGAGATCCGCCAGCGCGACCTCATCAAGAACGCGCTCCGCATGCGTCCCGACCGCGTCATCCTCGGCGAGTGCCGCGGCGAGGAGGCCTTCGACATGCTGCAGGCCATGAACACGGGCCACGAAGGCTCGATGGCGACGATCCACGCGAACAATCCGCGCGAGGCCGTGTCGCGCCTCGAGCAGATGATCGGCATGGCGGGCCTGCCCATGTCCCAGACCTCGATCCGCTCGCAGATCGCCGCCGCGGTCCGGCTGATCGTGCAGCTGCAGCGCATGTCCGACGGCAAGCGCCGTGTCACCTCCATCGCCGAGATCACCGGCATGGAGGGCGACATCCTGCAGATGCAGGAGATCTACAAGTTTGTCCGCGTGCGGACCGACGCCGACGGCGCGATCCAGGGTCACTTCGAGGCGACCGGCGTGCGGCCGCGCTTCCTCACGGACCTGCAGGCGAAGGGCGTCAACCTGCCCGGCCACTACTTCGAGTCGGGGAAGCCGCTGTGACGGTGAAGCTGCTCCAGTGGACTCCTCCCCCTGCAAGGGGGAGGCTGGGTGGGGGTCGCGGCGTTTCAGGATCGAGCGCCGCGCCGACCCCTCCCCAGCCCTCCCCTTGCAGGGGAGGGAGAAGCGCGCAGGGTGGAACCACCCCATGACCGACTGGTTTCAAGACCTGCCCGAGGCCTGGCCGCTGTTGATCGGTGTGGCGCTGGTCGCGATCCTGATCGCGGAATCAGCCTACATGCTCTTCTTCCGCGCGAGCCAGTACCGGGCGAACGTCAACCGGCGGCTGGAGATCCAGAGCCGGACGGTCGATCGCGCCGAGGCGCTGCAGCAGCTGAAGCGCGAGCGCGGCATCGACGACGGCGGCGGCGCGCGCGGCGCGCTGGCTTTGCTGATCCGCCAGTCGGGCGTGCGCCTCGGCCTGAAGCAGATCGGCATGATCTGGGCCCTGTCCGCGCTCGTCGGTCCGGTGATCCCCTTCGCCTTCGACAAGGGCGAGCCGCTTTTCATCGGCCTCGGCTTCGTCGGCGGTCTGGTCCTGCCGCTCCTGGTGCTGCGCTTCATCCGGGCGAGGCGCATCAAGCGCTTCTCCGAGCAGTTCGCCGACGCGGTCGACATCATCGTCCGCAGCCTGAAGGCCGGCCATCCGCTGCCCATCGCCATCAACCTCGTGGCGCGCGAGATGCCCGATCCCGTCGGCACCGAGTTCGGCATGGTCGGCGACGAACTCTCCTTCGGCCTCGATCTGGAGACGGCGATGCGCAACATGTGCCTGCGCGTCGGGCAGGAGGATCTGCCCCTCTTCGTCACTTCGGTGTCGATCCAGGCCGCCACCGGCGGCAACCTCGCTGCCATTCTCGAGGGCCTCTCCAAGCTTATCCGCGACCGCTTCAAGATGCGGCGCAAGATCAAGGCGATCTCCTCCGAGGCCCGCACCTCCGCCATGGTGCTGGTGGCGCTGCCCTTCGTGGTCTTCGCCGCCGTCCAGCTGATCGAACCGACCTTCTTCGACGCCACGCGCGGCAAGGAGGAGACGCAGATCGTGACCATCGCCAGCCTTTGCTGGATGTCGATCGGCATCCTGGTCATGCGCAAGCTCGTGAACATGAAGATCTGACCATGGACATGATCTTCGACATCATCGACTTCCTGCTGGCGGAGCCGCTGACGCTCCTGCTCGCGCTGGCCGTGGCGGGCCTTCTGGCCGCCACCGTCCTCGCCGCGCAATGGCTGATCGCCCGGGCCGACGTCAGGCGCCGCACGCTGCGCCTCGCGGCCGAGGGGCCGACGCGGTCCGGGGGCTCGCAGCAGCCGGCGGTCGATCCCAAGGCCTTCCTCGCCAACCTCACCGCCACGATCGACCGCCTGTTCGGCGAGGGCAACGCTGCGGCGGAGCGCGTGCTGCGCAAGAAGCTGATCCAGGCCGGCTACTACTCGGCCAACGCGCCGGCCGCCTATGTGACGATCCGTATCGCGGCGCTGATCGGTCTCGGCGCCGCGGGCTTCGCCGTCGGCATGTTCCTCGACGACCATATGACGACGGTCTATCTCAAGCTCGTGGCGGGCGCGGCGCTGGGCTACCTGCTGCCGCCGATCATGCTGGACCGCATCTTCGCCTCGCGCCGGGATCAGCACCGCGCCGGCTTCCCCGACTTCCTCGACCTGATGATCGTCTGCTCCGAGGCCGGCCTCAGCATGGAGGCGGCGATCAACCGCGTCTGCCGCGAGATGGCCGAGACCTATCCGTCGCTCTCGGCCAATCTCTATTTCGCGACGCTCGAGATCCGCGCCGGCCGCACCATGAACGACGCGCTGAACAACCTCGCGGAGCGCCTCGGCATCGACGAGGCGCGCACCTTCGCCACGCTGCTGCAGCAGTCCGCCGAGCTCGGCTCCAGCCTGATCGACTCGCTCAAGGTCTACAGCGACGAGATGCGCAACAAGCGAATGATGCGGGCCGAGGAGAAGGCGAACGCCCTGCCGGCGAAGATGACGGTCCCGATGATGATCTTCATCTTTCCGATTCTGTTCATCATTTTGCTGTTCCCTGCCTACATGAAGGTCAAGGACTCGGGGTTCTTCTGAGATGCGCGCAGGCTTGAGGATCGTCGCCGCGGCGGCGCTTGCGGCCGGGCTTGCCGCCTGCCAGGGGACCGGGATGAACCTGGGCCTCGGCGCGCAGCAGGGCGACGCCACCACCGTCACCTTCAGCACCGGGGGCGCGGTGGGAGCGGCCCGGCCGAAGGGTGGCGACGAGGAGCTCAGGCTCGGCAAGGAGCAGTTCCGCAACGCCAACTACGGCCTCGCCGAGAAGCATTTCCGCGCCGCCGTCGAGCAGAGCCAGGACAGCCTCGAGGCGCTGATCGGTCTTGCCGCCTCCTACGACCAGCTCGGCCGCTTCGACCTCGCGGACCGTGCCTATGCCGAGGCGCTCCGGCTCGGCGGGCCGACGGCCGCCTTCCTCAACAACCGCGGCTATTCCCACTATCTCCGCCGCGACTTCAAGGCCGCCCGCGCCGATTTCGAGGCGGCGCTGAAGCGCGATCCCGGAAACGCCATGGCGCGGCGCAACCTGGCGCTGGTCCGCGGCTGACGGCTTCGCCCCGCTCCCGTACTTGACGCTCCCGTCCGCTCATCGGACAGTCGCGCCATAGAGCGGCGCAAGCCGTCGCAGGGAGCGTCATCGATGCACAAGATTCTCAGGACCGCCGCGGCGGCCGGCGTCGCGCTTTTGGCCGGCCTCGGCGCGGCCCAGGCGCAGAAATCCGCCAATTCCATCCGCTTCGGCTACGATCAGGTGCCGGAGAACATCGACCCCTTCTTCAACAATGTCCGCATCGGCGTCATCCTGGGCCAGCATGTCTGGGACACGCTGATCTACCGCGACCCGACCTCGGGCGAGTACAAGGGCCAGCTCGCCACCTCCTGGGCCTGGGCCGACGACAAGACGCTGGACGTCGAACTCCGCCAGGGCGTCAAGTTCCACAATGGCGAGCCCTTCGACGCCGACGATGTCGTCTACACACTGAACTTCGTGTCGAAGCCCGAGAGCAAGGTCGTCACGCAGAACAACGTGGACTGGATCGAGTCCGCCGAGAAGCTCGGGCCCTACAAGGTTCGCATCAAGCTGAAGCGGACCTTCCCGGCGGCGATCGAGTATCTCGCGGGCCCCGTCGTGATCCACCCGAACGAATATTACGCCAAGGTCGGCCCGCAGGGCATGAACAGCGCGGCCGTCGGCTCGGGCCCCTACCGCGTGACCGAGCATGCCGTCGGCAAGTACGTCCGGCTCGAGCGCAACAGGGATTATTTCAAGGACAGCCCGAAGCCGCAGCCGAAGATCGAGAAGATCGAGATCCGCTTCATCCCCGACCGCCAGACGCAGCTGGCCGAGATGCTGTCGGGCGGCCTCGACCTGATCATGAACGTGCCGCCGGACCAGGCGGATCAGCTGAAGGCCGCGCCGCATCTCGAGGTGAAGAGCGGCGAGACGATGCGCATCGTCTTCCTCAACATCAACACGCTGGAGAACACGCCGAATCCGCAACTGCGCGACATCCGCGTGCGCCGCGCCATCTCGATGGCGATCGACCGCGAGACGATGGCGAAGCAGCTGGTGGGCGAGGGCGGCCGCGTGCTGAACGTGATCTGCTTCCCCGGTCAGTTCGGCTGTTCGGACGAGAAGGCGCCGCGCTTCAAGTATGACGTCGCCGAGGCGCGGAAGCTGATGGCGGAGGCCGGCCTCGCGAACGGCTTCGAGCTCGATCTCTACGCCTACCGCGAGCGTCCGCAGAGCGAGGCAATGGTGAACTACCTGCGCGCCATCGGCATCCGGGCGAACCTGCGCTTCATGCAGTATGCCGCGATGCGCGAGCAGATCCGCGCCAACAAGGCCGGCCTCGCCCACCAGACCTGGGGTTCGTTCTCGGTGAACGACGTCTCCGCGAGCACGCCCGTCTATTACAAGTGGCTGCCCGACGACATCAACCGCGACCCGCAGGTCCGCGACCTGCTTGAGAAGGGCGACAGCTCCGTCGACCCGGCCGTGCGCAAGGCCGCCTACGCCGACGCGCTCGCACTGATCCAGGAGCGCGCGCTCGGCGTGCCCCTCTATTCGCTCGTGACCTTCTACGTCATGGGCAAGGGCCTCGACATGAAGACCTACGCCGACGAGATGCCCCGCCTCTGGGAAGTGACCTGGAAGTGACAGTCCCTCCTCTTCTCCTCCCCCTGCAAGGGGGAGGCAGGGTGGGGGTCCAAGGCCGCTCAGGATCGAGCGTCGTGCTGGACCCCTCCCCAGCCCTCCCCTTGCAGGGGAGGGAGCCCGGTGAAGGCTGAAGGATGCTGACCTACGCCCTCAAGCGCCTCGCCCTGGCGCTCGCGGTCGCGATCGCCGTGTCGCTGGCGAGCTTCCTGCTGCTGCGCCTTTCCGGCGACGTGGCGATGGCCATCGCGGGGGAGGGCGCGCGTCAGCAGGACATCGAGCTCGTCCGCAGCACCTATGGCCTCGACCGGCCGCTCATCGTGCAATATCTTGAGTGGCTCGGCCGCACGCTGGGCGGCGATCTCGGCCAGTCGCTCTATTTCAAGACCGGCGTCGCCGGCCTCATCGGGGACAAGATCGGCACGACACTCTGGCTGGGCCTGTTCTCGATCCTCTTCGCGCTCATGCTCTCGATCCCGCTGGGCGTCATCGCGGCGCTTCGCCCCAATTCCTGGATCGACCGGCTGGCGCTCGGCCTCGCCGTGGTCGGCCAAGCGCTTCCGAACTTCTTCTTCGCGCTGCTCCTCATCATGATCTTTTCGATCCAGCTGCGCTGGCTGCCGGTGTCGGGCAGCGGCACCTGGCTGCATTTCGTCATGCCGACGATCGCGCTCGGCTATTACGTCACGCCGCCCCTGATGCGGCTCGTGCGCGCCGGCATGATCGAGGTGATGAACGCCGATTTCATCCGCACCGCGCGCGCCAAGGGCCAGACGCCGACGCGCATCGTCACGCGGCACGCGCTCCGCAATGCGCTCGTGCCGGTGGTGGCGCTGGCGGCGGTCCAGCTCGGCTTCCTGCTCGGCGGCTCCATCGTCGTCGAGACGATCTTCGCCCTCGATGGCCTCGGCTACCTCGCCTACCAGTCGATCACCCACAAGGACTTCCCGGTGACGCAGGCGGTGCTGATGCTGCTCGCGGTCGCCTATGTGCTGCTGACGCTGCTCGGCGACCTGATGAACGCCTGGATCGACCCGCGCCTGAGGGTGGGCCAGTCGTGAGCGCCGCCATCGCCACGCCCGCCGACGAGCGCGCCAAGCTCATCCGCCGCACGCTCGGGCACAAGGGCCTCCTGGCCGGGCTGGTCCTGTTCGGCCTCATCGTCGCCTGCGCGCTGCTTGCGCCGCTGATCGCCCCGCATGATCCCTACGCGCAGGACCTCACCAAGCGCATGATCCCGCCCTTCTGGCACCCGAGGGGCGGCTGGCTCCATCCGCTCGGCACCGACAACCTCGGCCGCGATTATCTCTCGCGCATGCTCTACGGCGCGCGCATCTCGCTGCTGATCGGCCTGTCGGTGATGGTGGTGTCCGGCCTCATCGGCACGGTCATGGGCGTCCTCGCCGGCTATTTCGGCGGCCGCATCGACATGGCCGTGATGTTCATCGTCACCGCGCGGCTGGCGCTGCCGGTCGTTCTCGTGGCGCTCGCCGTCGTCGCGACCATCGGCGGCTCCCTGCTCGTGGTGGTGATGGTGCTCGGCCTCCTGAAATGGGACCGCTTCGCCGTCGTGATGCGCGCCGCCACGCAGCAGGTGCGCGCGCTGGAGTTCGTCGACGCCGCGAAATCCATCGGCTCCACGACGCCGCGCATCCTCCTGAAGGACGTGCTGCCGAACGTCATGCCCCAGCTCATCGTCGTCGCGACCGTCGAGGCCGCCTCCGCCATCCTGCTGGAGGCCGCGCTGTCCTTCCTGGGTCTCGGCGTCCAGCCGCCGCTCCCCTCCTGGGGGCTCATGATCTCCGAGGCGAAGACCTACATGTTCTTCTCCTTCTGGCTGATCGCCATCCCGGGCGCGGCGCTGGCCACGCTCGTCCTCTCCATCAACCTGATCGGCGACGGCCTGCGCGACGTCTTCGCGCCCGATTGGGACAGCCTCTGACCTCCCGAAGATTCCGACATGACCCGTGACGCCGCCATCGCCCGCTCCGTCGAGAGCTTCACCTCCGGCGCCTTCAGGGAGACGCTCGCCCGCCGCGTCGCCATCCCCAGCGAGAGCCAGAATCCCGAGCGCTCGGCCGACCTCAGGCGCTATCTCGTCGAGGAGATGGTCCCCGATTTCGCGAGCATGGGCTTCCGCACCGAGATCGTGGAGAACCCGCGCAACGCCGGCGGCAAGAACTTCGGCCCCTTCCTGCTGGCCGAGCGAATCGAGGATCCGGCCGCGCTGACGGTGCTGGGCTACGGCCATGGCGACGTCATCCGCGGCATGGACGCCGAATGGTCGGACGGTCTCTCGCCCTGGACGCTCGTCGACCGCGGCGATCGCTGGTACGGCCGCGGCGTCGTCGACAACAAGGGCCAGCACCTGATCAACATGACCGCGCTCCGCGCCGTGCTGGCGACGAAGGGCAAGCTCGGCTTCAACGCGAAATACCTGATCGAGATGGGTGAGGAGATGGGCTCGCCCGGCCTGCGCGAGCTCTGCAGCCAGCGGACGGAGCAGCTCCGCGCCGACCTGCTGGTGGCCTCCGATGGCCCGCGTCTCTCGTCGCAGCGGCCCACGATCTTCCTCGGCGCCCGCGGCGGGCTGACCTTCGACCTCTGGATCGATGCGCGCGAGGGCGGCCATCATTCCGGCAACTGGGGCGGGCTCATCTCCAACCCGGCGATCGAACTGGCGCATGCCATCGCCTGCCTCGTCGGCCCGACGGGGCAGGTCCGCGTGCCGGAGTTCGTGCCGCGCGAGATCCCCGAAAGCGTCAGGCGCACGCTCGCCGACATCGAGGTCACCTCGAACGAGGGCGGCCCGCCGCTGGAGCCCTGGTGGGGCGAGCCGGGCCTGTCCTTGGCCGAGAAGGTCTTCGGCTGGTGCAACCTCGAGGTGCTCGCCTTCGAGTCGGGCAATCCGAAAGCGCCGGTCAACGCCATCCCGCCGCGCGCCTGGGCGCGGATGCAGCTGCGCTTCGTGGTCGGCATCGACACGTCGGACATGCTCGGCACCGTCCGCCGCTTCCTCGACCGGCACGGCTTCTTCCGCGTGCAGATCGGCCTCTCGCGCGACGACATGTTCATGGCGACGCGCCTCGACCCCGATCACCCCTACGTTCGTTTCGCCACCGATTCGATCACCCGGACGCAGGGCGCGAAGCCGGCGATCCTGCCCAATCTCGGCGGCTCGCTGCCCAACGACATCTTCACCGACATCCTCGGCCTGCCCACGGTCTGGGTCCCGCATTCCTACCCCGCCTGCTCGCAGCACGCGCCCGATGAGCATGTGCCGCTCCCGATCGTCCGCGAGGGCCTCGCGATCATGGCGGGGCTCTACTGGGACCTCGCGGAGATGCAGAAGGTCGGGTGACGGCCGCGCCCCGTCATGGCCGGGCCTGACCCGGCCACCCACGTCTTTCTTGACCGCCGCAAAAACGTGGATGGCCGGGTCGAGCCCGGCCATGACGTCTTCAGGCTGGCGGCAGAGGAGCTGGATTCCCTTCCCCTCCGCTTCGCTCCGGCCGGGAATGACAGGAGCGGTCGTCGATGGCGGGCTGGTCCTCATCGGGATCCGTTCAAAACATCATGGGATGCGCGCAGCCGCGAAGCGCGGCCGGGGACCGCGCACCGTCAGCAACGAAATTTCTGGCTCAGAGAAGCGTGGACGGTTGGCGTCAGGACGTGTCTGGCCGCGCCGGCGCGTCGAGCCTGAGCGCATCGAGCGCGAGCGCATGACAGTCACGCAGAACGCCATCAACCGCATCGCCGGGCTGCGCGCGCCAGCCCGGCGGCCGGCCGATGCGCAGCGGCGAGGGCGGAGGCGCCGCCGGTCCGCGCCGCGCTGACTGTCGGGCTTGCCAGCGGGCCCGCCAGCGCGCCAGCCGCCGCGCCTGGCGCGGCAGGTCGGCGAGCGCCGCCTCGAGCGCGGCGAGGCGACGGCGCAGCGTCACGGACCCGACTGCCGCCCCGGGATCGAGCGGCCGCGGCGCGGGCGGCGGGGGAGGGGCGGGCGCGAGCGACGGACCCCAGAAGGTGCGGATCCGCGGGACGCCGGCCGGCGCGGCCCGAACGAGGCGCGCGAACCGGCCCTTCGGATCGAACAGGCGGAAGGCCGGGGCTCGGTCCGGAGCGCCGGCGCGCCTCTGTCCCGCCCAGGCGAAGCTGCCGGCGATGGGCGCCGCCACGGCGAGGCCCCGCGCGGCGATCACGATCAGCCGCCGCGCCGCCGACTCGGCCGGCCTGAGCATCGCGAAGGCGGCGTTGCGCAGGCGCCGGGCGATGAGGTTGTCGTGCCCGGTCAACAGCGCCGCGATCGCGGCGACCACCGCACGCAGGGCATCGCGGTTGCGGTTGATGGCGAGAGGCCAGTGCATGAGGGAGAGCTAGCGCGGAGAGGAACTGTTGTAAAGGTATATTTTCCCAATTATATACTTGACAAAGCAGGCCCATGGGGTAGAACGGAACCAACGAAGGTTCTTTTCCCATGGCCGCTCTCGACAACCCCATCTTCACCGACAAGGACAAGGCCCGCGAGCACCTTGAGGCGATGCGCTGGCCGAATGGTCCGGTTTGCCCGCATTGCAATAACTCCGATCCGTCTGCGATCCGCGCGCTCAAGGGCAAGGCCCATCGCGCCGGTCTCTATCAGTGCGCCGAATGCCGCGAGCAGTTCACGGTTACGGTTGGCACGGTCTTTGAGCGCTCCAAGATCCCGCTCAACAAGTGGCTGCTGGCGACGCATCTGATGGCGTCCAGCAAGAAGGGCATGTCTGCCCACCAGCTGCACCGTATGCTTGGCCTGACGTACAAGTCCGCTTGGTTCATGGCCCATCGCATCCGCGAAGCCATGCGCCAGGATACGGCGTCTGACGGCCCGCTTGGCGGCGGCGGTCAGATCGTCGAGGCCGACGAGACCTACTTCGGCGACAAGGAGAAGGTCACCAAGCGCACGAAGCGCGGCAAGTCTGGCCTTGCGTCCAAGCGCGCCGTCGTCGGCCTTGTCGAGCGCGGCGGCAAGGTCCGCACCTTCCATGTTGACCGCGCCACCCGCGAGAACGTCCGCGATATCGTCGTCCAGAACGTCTCCCGCGAGAGCGAGTTACAGACTGACGAGAGCCGCCTTTACGTCGAGCTTGGCAAGGAGTTCGCCAGCCATGAGACCGTGAAGCACAGCGCCGGTGAGTACGTTCGCGGCGCGGTCTACACGAACACCATCGAAGGCGTGTTCTCCATCTTCAAGCGCGGGATGAAGGGCGTCTATCAGCATTGCGCCGAGAAGCACCTGCATCGCTACCTTGCCGAGTTCGACTTCCGCTACAATCACCGCGTCGCCCTCAACATCGGCGACATTGAGCGCCGTGACGCTGCGTTGAAGGGCATCGCTGGCAAGCGCCTGACCTATCGGCGGATTGACGAAGCCTCTCACGCTTAAGCAGAAGGCGCGCAAGCTTGCTCGCCAGCGTGCTGCGCGCGTTTCCCACAGCCAGAACGAATAGTAAACGCCGTTGCGGGACTCCACCTCGGAATCGCGCTAACCTTGGCCGTTGCTCCGAATCATCGGGGTCAGCCCCAGACCGCCTCCGCCAACCTTCCAAAATCGTGGAGGCGGTCTGGGAATCGCAACCCTCAGCAAAGAGGACTACGAACCTTGTCTATCCCTCTCCTTGAACCCGTCAATCCGTCACGCCCTGTTATTTGGATCGGGGCAAGCGGCACGCGGTATGAATTTTACAATGCGCCCATCGGAACCCCGTTGGCCGCGATCCCCGGCGTCTACATCTTCTGCTACTGGACGCCAGCGGGATGGGTGCCGGTCTACGTCGGCGAGACGGACGACCTGTCCCGACGCTTGGGCGACGGCCTTACGGACCATCACCGGCTCGAAGATATCAAAGGGGTTGGTGCAACGCACATATCTGCCGTGGGCATTGCTGGGGACCGCACACGCCGTCTGGATGTCGAGACCGACCTTCGGCAGCATCTCAATCCTCCCTGCAACAAGCAGTGAACTAACGCTTGGGGGTCGGCTTCGTTGCCGGCCCCTTTTTCTTATCCGGCGTCTCTTTCGGCTTCGTTTCCTTCGGCGTCGGCTTCGTCGCCAGCATCCGCTTTAGAACCTCGTCACGCTTTTGGTCGTCTTCATCGGGGCCTGTCGGCATGGAATTCACCATCACAGTTGGGTCGAACGAAGCCGATCACGAACGGCAGCGCAAAGAGTTTGATGAGATAATGCGGCTGCAAGGCAAAATGCTACTGAGTTGGGCTCAGCTTGACACTCTCCTATCGCGCGTACTCGGGCAACTGGCTGAAACGGATGAAGAAACCGCCAAGGTTATCTATTATACCCCTAGCGCCTTCTCAGGAAGGCTTGAAATACTTGCAAACTTGGCCAAACATTTAATGCCTGAAATGAATGAAAAGCGTGATCTATTGAAACTGTTTGAAAAAATTCACAACCTACATAAGACTAGAAACTCAATTACCCATAGTTACCTAGCTCTTGATCTGGACATGACGCGTGACCAATCGGTCTGGATGCGACGGGAAACGCGCCCCTCAACTAAAGAGCTTGATAGGTCGTTCAAAGCCCAAGCGTCCACAATCGCACATCACTTGGAACTGCTTGGCAATGTTCACCAATATCTTCATGCGCTAGGCGCATGGACATTCCCACGGTCGCGCTCAGACGTCGAAAGATGGGCCAACATTACCTTGTATAGCTCTAAGCAAACCTCTTCATAGGAGTAGCCGCCCTCCGTGGGGCCAAGCATCTCAAATAGCTTGCTCGTCCCAGCCTCAATCATCTCGTCCGTGACTTCCAACGCCGCCCTGTCGTCCGAATCACTAGCGTCGTTCATCTGCTTTGTCACGTATATAATTAGGTATATTTTCCTATAGGGGGAGTGACCATGCGAGGCGCAGCCTGTCATCCCCGGCGCGCCGCAGGCGCGGGAAGGGGAGCCAGACTCTCACGCAACCTTCTGGATTCCCTTCCCCTCCGCTTCGCTCCGGCCGGGAATGACAGGTTTCTGATGCTCCACCGCTTGCGGGGGAGCTGGCCCGGCGCAGCCGGGTCTGAGGGGGCGTTCCCCACCCGACCGGCTTCGCCGGCCACCCTCCCCGCAGGCGGGGAGGGATCGCGTCCTCACCCCGCCAGCCCCCGGCTGCGGAGCGCCGTCGCGATCTCGTCCAGCACCGCCGGATCGTCGATGGTCGCCGGCATGGACCAGGGCGTGCGGTCGGCGATCTTCTTGATCGTGCCGCGCAGGATCTTGCCGGAGCGCGTCTTCGGCAGGCGCGGCACGACGATCGCGAGCTTGAAGGCCGCCACCGGGCCGATCTTGTCGCGCACCAGCTTGACGCAGCCCTTCTCCACCTGGTCCGCCGTCTCGTTGACGCCGGACTTCAGCACCATGAAGCCGCAGGGCACCTCGCCCTTGAGATCGTCCGCGATGCCGACGACGGCGCATTCCGCCACGGCGGGATGCGACGCGATCACCTCCTCCATGCCGCCGGTCGAGAGCCTGTGGCCCGCGACGTTGATGATGTCGTCGGTGCGGCCGAGGATCGTGATCGAGCCGTCGAGGTCGATCACGCCCGCATCCGAGGTCGAGTAGAAGCCCGGGAAATGCGACAGATAGCCCTCGCGGAAGCGCGCCTCCTGCCGCCAGAGCGTCGGCAGCGCGCCCGGCGGCAGCGGCAGCTTCACGGCGATGGAGCCCATGCGGCCGGGCTCCACCGGCTGCCCGCCCTCGTCGAGGCAGCGGATGTCGTAGCCGGGCATCGGCGCCGAGAGCGAGCCGTGGCGCACCGGCAGCGGCTCGACGCCGATCGGGTTGCCCGCGATGCACCAGCCCGTCTCCGTCTGCCACCAATGGTCGATCACCGGACGGCCAAGGATCTGCTCGGCCCATTCGACCGTCGGCGGATCGGCGCGCTCGCCCGCAAGGAACAGGGCGCGGAACTCCGACAGGTCGTAGCCGGCCATCATCTTGGCATCAGGATCCTCCTTCTTGATGGCGCGGAAGGCCGTCGGCGCCGTGAACAGCGTCGAGACCCTGTGCTGCGCGATCACGCGCCAGTAGGCGGAGGCGTCGGGCGTGCCGACCGGCTTGCCCTCGTAGATGACCGAGGTCGCGCCCGCGAGCAGGGGCGCATAGACGATGTAGCTGTGGCCCACGACCCAGCCGATGTCCGACGCGGCCCAGAAGACCTCGCCGGCGCGCACGCCGTAGAGGTTCGCCATCGACCACTGGAGCGCCACCATGTGCCCGCCGTTGTCGCGCACGACGCCCTTCGGCTTGCCGGTCGTGCCGGAGGTGTAGAGGATATACAGCGGGTCGGTCGCCTTGAGCCTGGCGCAGGGCACCGGCGCGCCCTTGCGCGCGGCGGAAAGCGCCTCGCTCCAGGCGAGGTCGCGGCCCTTCTGGAGCGTCGCCTCGAGTTGGGGGCGCTGCAGGACGATGGTCCGCGCCACCTTGTGCTTCGAGATCTGGATGGCCTCGTCGAGCAGCGGTTTGTAGGGCACGACCTTCTGCCCCTCGATGCCGCAGGAGGCCGCGAGCACGAGCTTCGGCCCGCAATCCTCGATGCGGGTCGCCAGCTCCTTCGCCGCGAAGCCGCCGAACACCACCGAATGGATGGCGCCGATACGGGCGCAGGCGAGCATGGCGATGATCGCTTCCGGCACCATCGGCATGTAGATGATGACGCGGTCGCCCTTGCGGATGCCCTGGTCCCGGATCATCCGCGCGGTGGCAACCACCTCGGCGAGGAGTTCGGCATAGGTGATGCTGCGCTTCTGGCCGGTGACCGGGCTGTCGTAGATGAAGGCGGCCTGCTCGCCCCGGCCCGAGATCACATGCCGGTCGACGGCGTTGTGGCAGGTGTTGCAGAGGCCGTCCGGATACCACCGGCCATAGACGCCGGCGCCCGCGTCGAAGGTGGTTTCGGGGAAGCGGAACCAGTCGATCGCCCTTGCCTGCTCGCGCCAGAAGGCGGCGGGGCGCTCCATGCTGTCGGCATGGACGGCCGCGTAGCGGCGACCGATCGGCGCGCTCGGCTTCGACATGGCGCTTTCTCCCCCTGAAATGCCTATTTTGAGCCATCTATTGCGCCCCTGTGGCTCATTTCGCAACGCCCGGCGCGCTCGACTTTGGGCTCACGACTTTCGGCGCGGCCACGCTTTCGGTTGAGCCCGTCGGCCGGCCGCATTAGACCGCGTGCATGACCCCGACCTTTCGTTTTGCGCCCTCGCCGACGGGCTACCTGCACATCGGCAACCTCCGGACCGCGCTCTGGAACTGGCTGCTGGCGCGCAAGGCCGGCGGGCGCTTCATCCTGCGGCTCGACGACACGGATCGCGAGCGCTCGACCGAGGCCTATGCCGAGGCGATCCGTGAGGATCTCGCCTGGTTCGGCATCGCGCCGGACCGGCTGGAGCGGCAGTCCCTCAGGCTCGATCGCTATGCCGAAGCCCTCGACCGGTTGAAGGCGGCGGATCTCGTCTATCCCGCCTACGAGACAGCCGAAGAGCTGGAGCGCAAGCGCAAGCGCCAGCAGGCGAGGGGCCTGCCGCCGGTCTACGACCGCGCCGCGCTGAAGCTCTCGGACGCCGACCGTGCCGCGCTCGAGGCGGAGGGCCGCCGGCCGCATTGGCGCTTCAGACTGTCGGGCGGCCCCGTCTCATGGGCGGACGGCGTCAGGGGCGAGGCCGACCTCCAGACCTCGGCCCTGTCCGACCCTGTTCTGGTGCGCGAGGACGGGACGGTGCTCTATACGTTCGCCTCCGTCGTCGACGACATCGACATGGACGTGACGGACGTCGTGCGCGGCGAGGACCATGTCGCCAACACGGCGGTCCAGATCGAGCTGTTCCGGGCGCTGGGCGCCGAGCCGCCGCGTTTCGCGCACCACAACCTCATCATCGCCGCCAGCGGCGAGGAGATGTCCAAGCGCAAGGGCACCCTGTCGATCCGCTCCTTCCGCGAGGCCGGCGCGGAGCCGACGGCGCTGGCCGCCATCGCCGTCCTCACCGGCACGTCGGAATCGGTGCGGCCCGTGCAGGGCCTCGACGAGTTGGCCGACCTGCTGGCGCTGGACAAGGTGTCGCGCGCGCCTGCGAAGTTCGATCCCGCCGAGGTCGCGGCGCTGTCGGCGCGCACGCTGCACGAGATGCCCTATGCGCTGGCGGCGCCGCGGCTCGCCGGCCTCGGCCTGGCCGAAGGGACGGCGGAGCCCTTCTGGCTGGCGGTGCGGGGCAATCTGGCGCGCTTCGAGGATGTGAAGGCCTGGCGCGACCTCGTCTTCGGCGAGGCGGAGGGCGTTATCCAGGAAACGGATTATCTCTCAGCCGCCATCGAACGGCTGCCGGCGGAGCCCTGGGACGAGACCACCTGGTCCGTCTGGACCGATGCGCTGAAGCAGGCGACGGGTCGCAAGGGCAAGGCGCTCTTCATGCCGCTCCGGCTGGCCCTCACGGGGCTGGAGCACGGCCCGGAGCTGCGCCTGCTCCTGCCGCTGATGGGGCGGACACGGGTGGCGGCCCGATTATCCGGACGGTCCGGTTGACGCCGCCGGGGCCCCGCAGGGTCCGCATCTCGCCCTGATCCGCGGGAATGAGGTTCTCGATGGCGATCTCGGGCGGCGGCGACGGTGCGGGCCGCGGCTCGGTCCTGAAGAGCGCGCCGTCCGTCCGGCGGCCGGGAACCGGCGTCAGGCCGCGCAGCGGCGCGTCGTCCTGGGGATCGGGATTGACCAGTTCAAACGATCCCGGCGCGCCGCCTTCGGGGTTCATGAGCTGCAGGCCGGATCCGGGGACGGCCTCGGGCCGTCTGCAACTGCAGGTGGCGTCGTAGCGCTTGCGGTAGCGCAGCGCATTGTCGAGATCCGCATAGGCCTCGCCCGTCGCCGACACCGCCGACTCGATCCCGCCCTGCGTGAAATAGAGCCGCGTCTGCGCGCCGGGACAGAGCGCCTGGCACTGGCTGTCCCCGTCTTCCGCGAGCCCCTGGCCCGCCTGCTGCAGGGGAAAGAAGTAGCCGTCGCAGAGCCTGACGCAGACCGGCTTGCCCGCGGGCATGCGCGGCGTCGCGAGCTCGGGCTCCGGCCCGGGATCGATCTCGATCGAGCTGAGTTCGCCCGGCCGGCGCGACCCGTTGTCGAAGATCCCGGCCGTCAGCGGCTGCGACCGGCGCGGGCCCCGATCGCCCGTGCAGCCGTTGCTGGCGAGCAGGGCGACGAGCTGGCGCCGACGGACCTCGTCGGGCGATGAAGGCGCCTGCGCCTGGGCCTGGAGCTGCGCCACCTGCGCGCGGTAGGCGCGGCACTCCGCCGGCGGCTGCGGCCCGACGAAAAGGAAGGGCTGCCGGTCGCAGCCGATGGCGCTCATGTAGGCGCGAAGGCGCTGCGCCTCGTAGGCCGCCTGCGCCGCAACCTGCCGTTCGCGCTGCGACGGCGGCCGGCTGATCGACGCCAGCTCCGCCCGGATGCTGCGGCAGACGTCCGCAGCCGCCGGCGCGATCGCGGCGATCGCCAGGATCAGGCCGGCCGACAGGCGGGACGCGGCCCGGCGCAGCATCCGAACGGCGGTCGGGCGGAGAGACGCCATGGGGCAGAGAGTGGCCATGAAAGGCCGCCACGCTGCCTTATCGCCGGTTAGCGCGGCGTTAAATGCGGGCGTCGGATGCGGAGAAGATCGTGAGAATCCCGTCGAGCGCCGCCCGCTGCTCCTTCGTGAGTCCTCGCAGGAGCTCGTCCTGGTAGGCGAGAGCCAGGGGCACGATCTCGCGGTAGGTCGCCTCTCCGGCGTCCGTCAGCGACAGGAAGGCCTCGCGCTTGTCGGCTGGATTGGCGGAGCGCCTGAGCAGGCCGCGCGTCTCGAGATCGAGCACGGCGCGGCTGACCTTGGTCTTGTGCATGCGGCTGTGCGCGCCGATCGCCTTCGCCGTCGCCGCGCCGAACTGGCCGAGCGTCGCGATGACGCGCCAGCCCGGGATATCGAGGCCGAATCGTTCCGAATAGACGCGCGCCAGGCCCTCGCTCACCTGGGAGGCGGCGACATTGAGCCGGTAGGGCAGGAAGGTCTCCAGCAGCAGCGCCGGAGCCCGGCCCCGCTCAGCCGCCATGGGGCGTCACTTTCTGCTCGATGGCGCCGAAGATCGAATGCCGCTTCTCGTCCATCATCTCGATGCGGATGACGTCGCCATACTTCATGAAGGGCGTCTTCGGCTCGCCATGGCGCAATGTCTCGACCATGCGCTGCTCGGCGATGCAGGAATAGCCGTGTCCGCCCTCGGCGATCGGCAGGCCGGGCCCGTCGCCGACGTCCTTGTTGGACACGGTGCCGGACCCAATGATGGTGCCGGCCGCGAGCTTCCGCGTCCGCGCCGCATGGGCGATCAGGTCGCCGAAGGCGAAGGTCATGTCGACGCCGGCGTTGGGCCGTCCGAACAGCGTGCCGTTGAGGATCGAGGTCAGCGGATGCAGCACCTTGCCGCCGAGCCAGTGCCCGCCGAGCTCGTCCGGCGTGATCGCCACCGGCGAGAAGGCGGAGGCGGGCTTCGACTGGAAGAAGCCGAAGCCCTTGCCGATCTCGCCGGGCACGAGCGTCCGCAGCGAAACGTCGTTGACCAGCATCAGCAGGCGCACATGGCCGAGCGCATCGTCCGCCGCCACGCCCATCGGCACGTCGTCCGTGATCGCGGCGATCTCCGCCTCGAAGTCGATGCCCCAGGCCTCGTCCGCCATCACGATCGGATCGCGCGGGCCCAGGAAGCCGTCGGACCCGCCCTGGTACATCAGCGGATCGGTCCAGAATTCCTTCGGCATCTCGGCGCCCCGCGCGCGGCGCACCAGCTCGACATGGTTCACATAGGCCGAGCCGTCGGCCCACTGGTAGGCGCGGGGCAGCGGGCTCTCGCAGTGCCGCTCATGGAAGCGGTCGGAGGGGATGGCGTTGTTCTCGAGCGCGAAGGCGAGGTCCTGCAGGCGAGGACCCGCACGCTCCCAGTCGTCGAGCGCCCCCTGCAGCGTGCGGGCGGCGGAGGAAGCGTCGGTGCAGCGTGTCAGATCGCGCGAGACGACCACGAGACGACCGTCACGTGTGCCGTTCTTCAGCGTCGCAAGTTTCATTGTCCGGTGCCTGTGGTTATGCTTGTCTGGAGGCAGATCGCTTCGTCCCTTCATCTAAAACAGACCGTCCGGGAGACTTTGTCCAATGAAAAGAAGAGCGTTCCTGCAGGGCGGCGCGCTCGCCGCCGGCGCCTCCGTCATCGCCGCTCCGGCCGTCGCCCAATCCATGCCGGAGGTGAAATGGCGCCTCACCTCGAGCTTCCCGAAGTCGCTCGACACGATCTTCGGCACGGCCGAGACCTTCGCCCGCTACGTCAATGAGGCGACGGAGGGCAAGTTCCAGATCCAGACCTTCGCCGCCGGCGAGATCGTGCCGGGCCTGCAGGCGCTGGATGCCGCCTCCAACGGCACGATCGAATGCGCCCACACGCCGACCTATTTCTATGTCGGCAAGGAGCCGGCCCTGGCGCTCGGCACCGGCCTGCCCTGGGGCCTCAACGCCCGTCACCAGCATGCCTGGTGGCACTTCGGCGGCGGCGACGCCCTCGTCAACGAGGCGCTCGGCAAGTTCAACACGGTCGGCATCGTCTGCGGCAATTCCGGCACGCAGATGGGCGGCTGGTTCCGCAACGAGATCAAGTCGCTCGATGATCTCAAGGGCCTCAAGTTCCGCATCGGCGGCACCGGCGGCGCGGTTCTCGCCAAGCTCGGCGTGGTCCCGCAGCAGGTCGCCCCGGGCGACATCTATCCCTCGCTCGAGCGCGGCACGCTGGATGCGGTCGAGTTCGTCGGTCCCTACGACGACGAGAAGCTCGGCTTCAACAAGGTGGCGAAATACTACTACTATCCCGGCTTCTGGGAGGGCGGCGCCATGCTGCACCTCGTCATCAACCAGGAGGCCTGGAACAAGCTGCCGAAGCTCTACCAGAATATCGTCCGGATGTGCGCGGAGAGCGCCAACAACTGGATGCTGGCGAAGTACGACGCCGTGAACCCGCCGGCCCTGCGCCGCCTCATCGCCGGCGGCGCCGAACTCAGGGCCTTCCCGCTGCCCGTGCTCGAGGCCTCCTGGAAGGCGGCGGAGGAGATCTACGCCGAATATTCGGCCCGCAGCCCACTCTTCAAGAAGGGCTACGATTCGATGGTCGCCTTCCGGCAGGAGCAATACACCTACTCGCAGATCGCGGAATACGCGTTCGACAGCTACCAGGTGCGTCAGCTCCGGCGGTGATCATCACCCGCTCCCGCTTGCAGGAGAGGAAGGGAATCCAGCAAGCGCCGAAGTGACTCCTCCCCCGGAAAGGGGGAGGCCGGGTGGGGGTCAACGGCGTTGCAGGACCAAGCGCCGCGGTGGGCGACACCCCCACCCACACCAACAAGAGGAGGGAGTGAAGCCGATCCTTCCCTCATCCGCCTGCGCGGGAGAGGGCCGGGGTGAGGGGAAGGGATTCCAGGAAGCGGCGACGTGGCTCCTCCCCCTGCAAGGGGGAGGCTGGGTGGGGGTCAACGGTGTCTCAGGATCGAGCGCTGCGGTGGACCCCTCCCCAACCCTCCCCTTGCAGGGGAGGGAGTGAAGCAGCTCCTTCCCTATCCGCCTGCGCGGGAGAGGGCCGGGGCGAGGGGAAGGGGATCAAGGCAGCGGCGACGTGACTCCTCCCCCTGCAAGGGGGAGGCCGGGTGGGGGTCACCGGCGTCTCGGGATCGAGGGCCGCGGTGGACCCCTCCCCGACCCTCCCCTTGCAGGGGAGGGAGTGAAGCAGCTCCTTCCCTCATCCGCCTGCCGGCACCTTCTCCCGCGAGCGGGAGAAGGAAGCGCGCTCCTACTCCGCCGCGATCCTGAGCGCCGGCTTCGGCAGCGGCAGCTCCGGATGCGGCGGCATCGTGTGGTGCGCCGCCTCCGCATCCTCGTTCGGCCCGACGAAGCGGCCGAAGAAGCGCCCGACGTAATGGGCGATCGTGTCCATGATCGAATAGAACGAGGGCACGAACACCAGGCTGAGCACCGTCGAGACGAGCAGGCCGCCGATCACGCCGATCGCCATCGGCGCGCGGAACTCGCCGCCGTCGCCGACGCCATAGGCCGAGGGCAGCATGCCGGCGACCATGGCGATCGTCGTCATGATGATCGGCCGCGCGCGCTTGCGGCCCGCGTCGATGATCGCCTCGTTGCGCGGCACGCCCTTCGCCTCGGCCTCGACCGCGAAATCGACCAGCATGATCGCGTTCTTGGTGACGATTCCGAGCAGCATCAGGATGCCGATGACCACCGGCATGGAGATCGGATTGTTGGTGATCAGCAGCGCCAGGATGACGCCGCCGATCGAGAGCGGCAGCGACAGCATGATCGTGATCGGGTGGAAGAAGCTGCCGAACAGCAGCACCAGCACGCCGAAGACGATCAGCAGGCCGAGGCCCATCGCCTTGGCGAAGCCGGCGAAGACCTCGCCCTGCACCTCGGCGTCGCCCGTGATCATGAGTTCCACGCCGTCCGGCAGCTTCTGCATGATGGGCAGCGACTGGATGATCTCCAGCCCCTGGCCCGTGGTGATGCCGACGAGGTCGGTGCCGATGACCACGCGGCGGACGCGGTTGTAGCGCTCGATCGAGGAGAAGCCCTGGCCGAAGGAGATGTCAGCGACCGCCGAGAGCGGCACCGGCGTGCCGGTTGCGCCGGTGATCGTCATGCTCTGCACGTAGCGCAGGTCGTTGCGCGCATCCTCGTCCACCTGCACGCGGATCGGGATTAGCCGGTCACCGGCGTTGAACTTGGCGAGCGCCGGGCCGACGTCGCCGATCGTGGCGACGCGGACGGCCTCCGAGATCGCATCGGTCGAGATGCCGAAGCGCGCGGCTTCCTCAAGCCGCGGCGTCACGATGATCTCGGGCCGCTCCACGCCGGCGATGGCGGCCGCATTGCGGAAGCGCGGGTCGCGCCTGAGCGCACCCTCGACCTCGGCCGTCACCCTCGAGAGGTTCGCAAGGTTGGTGCCGACGAGCGTGACGGAGAGCTCGCGCTCGCCACGCTCGTTCACGTACCAGGCCCTGAGATCAGCCACCTGCGCCACCTTCGCGGCGATCTCGGCCTCGAGCTGGCGCTGCGTCTTCTTGCGCTCGGTCTTGGGCGTCAGCTGGACATAGACGGCTGCCTTTCGCACCTCGCGCTGGCCCGTGGGCGAGGAGCCGCCGATGACCAGCACCTGCGACACCTCCGGCAGCTCGCGGATGCGCTTCACCGCTTCGTCGGTCTTCTGCTGCTGCGTCGCCAGCGTCACGCCGGGCGGCAGCTCGACCGCGAGCACGGTGCGCGCCGCGTCCTCCGGCGGGATGAAGCCGGTGGGCAGCAGCTGCGTCGACCAGATCGAGGCGTAGAACACGCCGAATCCGGCCAGGAGCGTGATCCAGCGCCAGCGCAGCGTCACGCCGAGGAAGCGCGTGTAGGCCCGCATGAGCCAGCCGTCCTTCTCCTCGACATGCTTGTGCGGCCGCATCAGGTAGGCCGCCATCATCGGCGTGATCAGCCGCGCGACGAGCAGCGAGAACAGCACCGCCACGGCGACCGTCAGGCCGAACTGCTTGAAGTACTGCCCCGCGATGCCGCCCATGAAGGAGACCGGCGCGAAGATCGCGACGATCGTGAAGGTGATGGCGATGACGGCGAGGCCGATCTCGTCCGCCGCCTCCATCGCCGCCCGGTAGGGCGACTTGCCCATGCGCATGTGCCGGACGATGTTCTCGATCTCGACGATCGCGTCGTCGACGAGGATGCCGGTCACCAGCGTGATCGCGAGCAGGGACACGAGGTTGAGCGAGAAGCCGAGCGCATCCATCGCCCAGAAGGTCGGGATGATGGAAAGCGGCAGCGCCACGCAGGAGATCAGCGTCGCCCGCCAGTCGCGCAGGAAGATGAAGACCACGACGACCGCCAGCAGCGCGCCCTCGATGAGCGTGGTCATCGCGCTCTTGTAGTTGCCGTAGGTGTAGCGCACGGAATCGTCGATCGACGTGTAGGTGACGCCGGGATTCTCCTTCGCGAGTTCCGCCATCTTCTGCAGCACGACGTTCTTCACGTCGTAGTCGGAGGCGCCCTTGGCCCGGTAGATCGCCGCCGTCACCACGGGCGTCTCCGCGTTCAGGCGCGCGAAGGCGCGCGGCTCCTCGTAGACGTCGGTCAGCTCGCCGAGCTCGCCAAGCCGGACGTCGCGACCGCCGGGCAGCACGATCTTGGCGTTCCTGAGATCCTCGAGCGTGCGGGCGCCGCCGAGCGTGCGGATCGTCTGCTCCTGGCCGCCCACCTCGCCGCGACCGCCCGCGAGGTCGACGTTCGTCGCCCTGAGCTGGCGGTTGACGTCGGCGGCGGTGATGCCGAGCGCGTTCAGCCGGTCGGGGTCGAGCGTGATGCGGATCTCGCGGTCGACGCCGCCGATGCGGCTGACGCGGCCGACGCCCTTGGCGCCCTGCAGCTTGCGCTTCACAACGTCGTCGACATGCCAGGAGAGCTGTTCCAGCGTCATGCCGGGCGAGGCGACGCCGTAGGTCATGATCGCCTGTCCCTCGACGTCGATCTTCTCGACGATCGGCTCGTCGATGGTGCGCGGCAGTTCGGCGCGCACCTTGGCGATGGCGTCCTTGACGTCGTTCAGCGCCTTCTCGGGATTCACCTCGAGCTGGAACTCGACAACGGTCACCGACCGTCCGTCGTTCAGGGTCGTGATCAGGCGCTTCACCCCCGTGACGCCCGCGACCGAATCCTCGATGCGCTTCGCGACCTGCGTCTCCAGCTCGACCGGAGCGGCGCCGGACTGCGTCACGGTGATCGAGACGACGGGGATGTCGATGTTCGGAAAGCGCGTCACCGGCAGCTGCATGAAGGACACGACGCCCATCAGGCAGAGCACGATGAAGGTCAGGATCGCCGGGATCGGCCGGCGGATCGAATAGGCGGAGAAATTCAAGGCCACGACGTCGACCCTCTTACTTTACAGCGGGCGCCGCGGCCTGCACCGGCGTCACGCGGTCGCCGTTGCGCAGGAACGTGCCGGAGATGGCCACGATGGCTTCGCCGGCCTGCAGGCCGGATGCGATCTCGATCTGGCCCGAGGCGCGGATACCGGTGGTCACGGCGCGGCTCTCGACGACGCCGTCCTTCACCACCTGGACGCGCGGCCCCTCTGCCGTGAACAGCACCGCCGAGAGCGGCGCCACCACGGCCTCCCGGCGCACGATCTCGATCTCGCCGCGCGCGAAGCTGCCGATGGTCAGGCCGTCAGGCGTGTCGAGCGCCAGCCGCACGCGGCCGAGCCGCGTGGAGCGGGTGATCTCCGGCGAGACGAGCCGGACGGTGGCCGGCAGGTCGGTGGTGTAGCCGGCCGGCCGCACCAGCGCCTTCTGGCCGATGGCGATGCGGGCGAGGGTCATCTCGGCGACATCCGCCTCGAGCTCGATGGCGCCGTCCCTGATGAGACGGAACAGGGGCTCGCCCGCCGCCGCGGCGATCGCGCCGATGCGCGCCGTCCGGCGGCTGACCACCCCGTCCGACGGCGCCTTGATCTCGGTCCGCTGCATGCGGATCGTCAGCTCTTTCCGCTGCGCCTCGATCAGCGCCTTGTCGGCTTCGGAGAGCCTGAGCTGCTCGCGCGCCGAGGCTGCACGCGCCGTCGCCTGCTGCGCCGCGGCCTGCCGCTGCTCGAAGGTTTCGACCGAGGTGATGCCTTCGCCGCGCAGCGCCCGCGCCCGCTCGAACGAGGCCTGGGCCTGCGTGCGGGCGGCCTCTACCTCCGCGATGCTGCTCCGGGCGGCCGCGATGGCCGCCTCCGCGCGCGCGATCTGAGCACTGTTCTGAATGAGCAGCGTCTCGAGCAGGTCGCGCGACAGGCGGGCGAGGACCTGGCCGGCCTTCACCCGGTCGCCCTCCTCCACCAGGATTTCGGCGATGGCGTGGCCGTCGATCTGGGCCGCGACGAGGATCTCCTCCCGCGGCACGAGCGTGCCGGTGATGATCGCCGTGTCGGCGATGGGCTGGCGCGCCACGGTCGCGACCGTGACGGACGGCGCGGCGCGCTCCTGCGTGGCGGAGGCCTCGGCCGCCAGCGCGACAGGCGAGGGCAGGGCAGCCGCGGTGAAGGCGAGGGCGGCAAGCAGGCGGAACATCAGGCGACCTCGCGGACGGCGGAAAGCGGCACGCCGATGGCGTCCAGCACGATGGGGAGGATGAAATCGAAGGCGGCGCCGGAATCGAAATCGGCGGATCCGGCGCGCCGGCGGTAGATGCCGTCGCCAAGCAGCAGCATCAGTTCCGCGACATTCTCGGCCGGCATCCCGCCCTTGATGCCCTCGATCTGGCGCCAATGCCGGACGAATTCGATGAGGATGCCCTTGCAGATCGCATCCATGGCGCCGCAGATCGCGTTGATCCGGGGATTGCGCGCCCCTTCGGCCCAGAGCTCCATCATCAGGATGGCCTTCTCGCGCGGCTCCTCGACCAGATGCCGGCGACCCATCTCGATGAAGGTCCCGCGCGGATCCAGCGCGGTCTTCAACTGCTCCATGTCGCGCATGAAGCGCTCGCGGTCCCGCTCGGCGAGACCGGAGACGATATCGTCCTTGCCCGCGAAATAACGGTAAAGGTTGCCTGGGCTCATCCCGCACTCGGCCGCCACGTCCTGCATCGTCGCCCGGTGGAAGCCGGTGCGCACGAAACAGCGTTCGGCCGCATCGAGGATGCGGTCCTTGCGGTCCTGGCCCGTGGCGGGCCGGAAGGAATGGTCAGCGATCGACATGGAGATCCAAATGAGAATGAACGATCATTCTCAATGAGAATAACCATTCATTCTCACGTTGTAAAGGCAGTGCCGGGCGCAGCCCTAATTGCTGCGCCGCATCGTTACGAAAGCCTTACGCCGATGGTCCGGGGCTAGATCAGGCGACGAGCCGCTCGGCCGCCTGCAGGTCGACGGAGACGAGTTGGCTGACGCCGCGCTCCGCCATCGTCACGCCAAAGAGCCGATCCATCCGCGCCATCGTGATGGGATTGTGCGTGATGATGATGAAGCGCGTCTTCGTCGCGGCCGCCATTTCATCGAGGAGGTCGCACAGCCGCTCGACATTGTGGTCGTCCAGCGGCGCGTCGATCTCGTCCAGCACGCAGACCGGCGAGGGGTTGGTGAGGAAGACGGCGAAGATCAGCGCCGTCGCCGTCAGGGCCTGCTCGCCGCCGGACAGCAGGGTCAGGACCTGCGGCTTCTTGCCGGGCGGCTTCGCCAGGATCTCGAGGCCGGCCTCCAGCGGATCGTCGCTCTCGATCAGCTGAAGCTCGGCCTCGCCGCCGCCGAACAGCGTCGTGAAGAGGCGCTTGAAATGGCCGTTCACGACGTCGAACGAGGCGAGCAGCCGCTCGCGCCCCTCCGCATTCAGCGACTGGATGCCGCGCCTGAGCTTGCGGATCGCCGCGTCGAGATCCTCGCGCTCGGCGATCAGGTCGCTGCGCCGCTGCTCGGCCTCCTCGAGCTCCTGGTCGGCGCGCAGGTTGACCGCGCCGAGCCGCTCGCGCTCGCGGCGCAGGTTCTGCAGCCGCTCCTCCGTCTGGCGCAGCGGTGGCAGGTCCTGCCCCGGCGTCAGCCCGGCGAGCGCGGGAAGCTCGGCGGGCGCGACCTCCAGCGTCTCCTGCACCGCGCGCTCGACCTCGGCGAGACGCGACCGGCCAGCCTCCACCAGCGCTTCGGACCGGGCCCGCGCCTCGCGCGCGGCAGCGAGGTCGGCAAGCGTCGCCCGCGACGCCTTGTCGGCCTCGGCAAGGGTCGATTCGGCTGCGGCCCGCCGGTCGGCCGCGGCCCGTCGCGCGGCTTCCGCCTGCTCGATCTCGTGGGTGAGCGCGCGCCGCCGGATGATGAAATCGTCGGGCGCGGCCTCGAGCCTGCCCTGCTCCTCCGCCAGCCCCTCGGCGCGCTCCTCCAGCTCCCGCGCGGTCTGCAGGGCCCGCTCGCGCCGGCCGCTCCAGGCCTCGGTCTCGTTGCCGATCGTCCTGAGCCGCCCCTCGCCGAGCGCGACCTCGCGGTCGATCGTCTGCAGCGCGGCGCGCGCCTCGGCGGCGTCGGCACGCCGCTGGGCCACGGCCGTGCGCCGGTCCGCCACGATTCCGGCCAGCTCCGCATCGGGCTGGAAGCCGTCGAGCGCCTTCTGCGCGGCGTCGCGCGCCGCGGCGGCCTCCTCGCGGTTGGCCGCGAGCCTGGCGCGATTGTCGGCGAGGGCCTGCAGCCGGGCCGCCCGCTCGGCGTCCTTGCGCTCCGCCGCGGCCAGCACGTCGCGGGCCATGTCGGCCTCCTGCCGCCGGCCCCGGACGGCCGCGCGCGCCTCCTGTTCCGCGGCGGCCGCGGCCTTCGCCTCGCGCGCCAGCACCTCCGCCGTCTCCTTGAGGGCTGCGAGATGCTGCCGCGCCGCGGTCGCCGCCGCCTCCAGCTCGCCGAGCCGGTTCTTCTCCGCGAGCCTCCGGGCGGCGGGCGAGGGAGCCTCCGCCGCGGCCGTGAACCCGTCCCAGCGCCAGACGTCGCCCTCCCGCGATACGAGTCGCTGGCCGGGCTTCAGCAGCCGGCGGAGCGATGCGCCCTCGCCGCGTGCGACAATTCCGATCTGCGCCAGCCGCCGCGCGAGCGCCGGCGGGGCCTTCACGCGCGCCGCCAGCGGCTCGGCCTGCGGCGGCAGGGCGGGGTCGTCCCCGGCATCCACCAGCGCCCAGTGCGCGGGAGCGGAGGGGTTCGACGAGGCGTCGAGATCGTCGCCCAGCGCGGCGCCCAGCGCCACCTCGTACCCCTTGTCGGCGCTGATCTCCTCCAGGACGGGCGGCCAGAGATCGCCGCCCGCCCCGTCCAGCAGCTTGCGCAAGGTGCGGATCTCGGTGTCCAGGCGCTGGCTCGCGCGCTCCGCCTCCGCGAGGCCGGGCCTCGCCTTCGCCTCGGCGTCGCGGGCGGCCGCGGCCCGCGCCTCGCCGGCGGCGGCCAAGGCTTCCGCGGTTGCAAGCGCCTCGCTGGCCTGGCGGAAGCGTTCACGCAGCGCCTCGAGGTCCGACGCGCCTGCCGCCTGGCCGATGGCGGCGAGCTCCCGGTCCGCCTGCGCCACCTGGGATTCCGCGCGCGTCAGCCGTTCCAGGCTCTCGCGCGCCGCCCGCTCGGCCGCCTGGCGCCGGGCGGAGAGATCGGCGAGCGCCCCCTGCGCGTCGGCGAGCGCCTGCTCGGCCCGCGTGAGGTCAGCCTCGACATGAGCCAGATGCTGGGCGGCCGCCGGCCGGCCCGCCGCGTCCGCCGCGGTCCGCTCCCTCAGCGCCGCGGCCTCGGCCGCCAGCGCCGCCAGCGAGCGCTCGGCGTCCTCGATCGTCTGGCGGCCGCGTTCGCGGTCGCGCTCCAGCTCCGCCAGCCGGTCGGACAGCTCGCGGTGCCGCGTCTTCGCCCGCCGCTCCTCTTCATCCACCTGCTCGCGCGCGATCTGCAGGCGCTGCAGGGCCGCGCCGCGCCGCGCTTCCTCCTCGCGCAGCGGCTGGATCGCATGCTCGACGACGGCGAGCGCCCGCGCAGCCTCGCCCTGGAGCCGGGTGCGCTCCGCCACCACGCGCGTCTCGGCCTCGTATTGCCGCTCCGCCGCGATCAGCTGCGCCCGCGCATCCAGCACCGCGAGATGCATCAGCAGCGCCTCGGCCCGGCGGATATGCGCGGCGATGTCCTTGTAGCGCACGGCCTGGCGCGCCTGCTTGCCGAGGGAGTCCACCTGCGCCTCGAGATGACGCAGCACATCCTCGACCCGGGTAAGGTTGTCCTCCGCCGCCTTCAGCCGCAGCTCGGCCTCGTGCCGCCGCGAATGGAGCCCGGCGATTCCGGCCGCGTCCTCGAGGATGCGCCGCCGCGCCTGCGGGCGGGCGGCGATGATCTCGCCGATCTGCCCCTGCCGCACGAGAGCCGGCGAGCGCGCGCCGGACGCGGCGTCGGCGAACAGCAGCTGCACGTCGCGGGCGCGGGCCTCGCGCGCGTTGATCCTGTAGGTCGAGCCTTCCTCGCGCTCGATGCGGCGCGACACCTCGAGGCGCTCGGCGTCGTTCCAGCCCGCCGGCGCCGTCCGTCCGGCATTGTCGATGACGAGGGAGACTTCCGCCGTATTGCGGGCGGGCCTGCCGCCGGAGCCGTTGAAGATCACGTCGTCCATGGCGGAGGCGCGCATGGACTTGAAGGACGTCTCCCCCATCACCCAGCGCATCGCCTCGACGAGGTTCGACTTGCCGCAGCCGTTGGGGCCGACGACGCCCGTGAGTCCGGGCTCGATCGCAAACTCGGTCGGATCGACGAAGCTCTTGAACCCGACGATGCGAAGCTTCTCGAACTGCATCCGCCCTCGACCGGCAGCGGCCTACAGAGCATGTTCCGAAAAAGTGGCCACCACTTTTTCGATAAGACATGCTCAGACCATCGACCTGGCGCGATTTCTGATCGTTCGGACGATATCGTCCGAACGGAAAGCGCGCTGGCCCCTCCCGGAGGAGGCGCCGCGTCAGGCCTTGAGCAGGGGCTCGATGATCCGGTCGAGCTCCTGCGGCGACAGAGCGCCCTTGTACTTGCGGCCATTGATGAAGAAGGTGGGGGTCGAGTCGACCTTGAACTTCTCCACGCCGCGCTGGCGCACGCTGTTCACGCCGTCATAGAACGACTGGTTTTTCAAGCAGGATTCAAAGGATTCCTGTGTGAAACCAGCCTGCCGGACGATGGACAGCAGGGCGTCCACCGGCTTGTCGGTCGACAGGAGCGTGCGCTGCTGCGCGAAGATCAGGTCGATCATCGGGTGATATTTGCCCTCGCCGGCGCAATGCGCCAGCATGAAGCCGGCGGCGGCGATCGGATCGAGCGGAAACTCGCGCAGGATGAAGCGCACCTTGCCCGTATCGATATACTTCTGCTTCAGGTGCTTGAACCCTTCGGCATGGAAGGTGGCGCAATGCCCGCAGGTCAGCGAGGCATATTCGTAGATCGTCACGGGGGCGTTGGGAGCTCCCAACGCCTTGTCGCCGAGGGGGCCTGGCGCCGCGAGATCCGCGGCGGAGTAGATTTCCTCCGCCTGCGCCAGCACGGGCCCGGCCAAGCCGATCAGGGCGGCGGCGCTGAGAAGCGAGCGGCGATCGATCACCATGGAAATGTCCTGTGTTCCCGCCCGCTGCGGGCGGCCATGCAGGGCTTATGCCATAGCCTGCCTTTCGATGGAAATGCGGCGGCGTAATCACGTCCGGCTGGGACGGGGACACAACGTCGTGATCCACAGGCCGTCGGAACGATCCGTCGTTCGACCTTGCCTTCGCCGGCGGCTTGCCTAGGAGGGTCATCCATCTCCCAGGACAAGGATCTGTTTCATGCTGACCCTCGACGCGGCCCGCCGCATTCTTGACGCGACCCTCGCTTCGGCCCGCGAGAAGCAGCTGAAACCGCTCGCCGTCGCCGTTATCGATGCGCGCGGGGCGCTGATCGCCTTCGCCGCCGAGGATGGCACGAGCCTCAAGCGCGACGCCATTGCGCGCGGCAAGGCGGATGGCGCCGTCGCGCTCGGCCTGTCGTCGCGCGCGATCACCAAGATGGCGCTCGAGCGGCCGCACTTCATCGCGGCCGTCACGCATGCGGTGGGCGGATCGCTCGTCCCGGCCCCCGGCGGCGTCCTCATCCGCGATCAGGCGGGAGCGCTGATGGGCGCCGTCGGCGTGTCCGGCGACACGTCGGACAACGACGAACTCGTCGCGGTTGCCGGGATCGAGGCTGCGGGCCTCAGGGCCGAAACGGGCGCCTGACCGCCCGACCCCTCCCGGCAAAAGAAAACCCGGCGCGAAGGCCGGGTTTTCTCGTTCCAGAAGCCGGGAAGCGTCAGGCCGCCTCGGCCTCGTCGGCCTCCGCGTCCGCATCCGCATCCTCGTCGAGGGCGGCGTCGGAGGCGGCCTTGGCGCGGCGCGGGTTCTTGGCGAGGCTGACCTCGATCTTCTTCAGCGCCTCGGTCTCGGTGATCTCGTCGACCGCCGCGATCTCGCTCATCAGCCGCTCGAGGGCCGCCTCGTAAAGCTGGCGCTCGGAATAGGACTGCTCCGGCTGCGCCTCGGACCGATAGAGATCGCGCACGACCTCGGACACGGCGATGATGTCGCCGGAATTGATCTTCGCCTCGTATTCCTGGGCGCGGCGGCTCCACATCGTGCGCTTCACGCGGGCGCGGCCCGTCAGCACGTCGAGCGCCTGCGCCAGCGTCGCGGCGTCGGACAGCTTGCGCATCCCCACCTGGGCGATCTTCGCCGTCGGAACGCGCAGGGTCATCTTCTCCTTCATGAAGGACACGACGAAAAGTTCGAGCTTGAAGCCCGCGATCTCCTGCTCCTCGATCGAGACGATCTTGCCGAGACCATGGGCGGGGTAGATGATGAACTCGCCCGTCTTGAAGCCCAGACGCTGCGCACCGGCCTTTTTCGCGCTCATTCTTGCATGTCCTCGCGATCGCAATCGCAAAACCGCGCCGGAATCCCGGCGCGACATCAAAATTGACGGAGAAGTCTTCTCCGCGACGGGACTTGCGCAACGGAAGAATGCGTTACGCCGAGCCAAATCAGGTATTCGAGCCACGGCTTTGCACAAAAACGGCTGACGGGACGGCGGGGCCGCCCGACGAAGACCAGATTGTGTTGATGACAGGCGGAAGGATTCGCCGCGCTGACTGCCTTGCGGTTCGGATCTTGATTGTGAACGAATGGTTACCACAAAAAGCCGCGGGAATCAAAGGCCCGTCGCGGCCATCGCCCGACAACGGTTAACGTCGGGGTTCAGCAATTGTTCAAAAATGGCCTCATTCGCCCGCTTTTGCGGACATTCCGTGGGCAGGGGATGGTTCCGGCCCACGGAATCAGCCTTCCGGACCGATAGAGCCTAGGCGGCGAGTCCGCGCAACACGTAATGCAGGATGCCTGCATTGCGGAAATAGTCGATCTCGTCGAGCGTATCGATGCGGCAGAGGATCGGCACTTTCTTCACCTGGCCGTCGGCATAGGTGATCTCGGCTTCGAGCTTCTGGCGCGGACGCACGTCGGCGAGGCCGCGGATCGTCACCGTCTCGTCGCCCTTGAGATCGAGCGACTGCCAGGTCACGCCCTCGTCGAGCGTAAAGGGCGCGACGCCCATGCCGACGAGGTTCGAGCGGTGGATGCGCTCGAAGCTCTGCGCGATCACGGCCTTGACGCCGAGCAGGTTCGTGCCCTTCGCCGCCCAGTCGCGCGACGAGCCGTTGCCGTACTCGACGCCCGCGAAGATGACGAGCGGCACGCCCTCGTCCTTGTAGCGCATGGCCGCGTCGTAGATCGGCATCTCCTCCTTGGAGGGATAGTGAATCGTGAAGCCGCCGATCCGTCCGTTGGGGCCGAGCATGTGGTTCTTGAGGCGGATGTTGGCGAAGGTGCCGCGCATCATCACCTCATGGTTGCCGCGCCGCGTGCCGTACTGGTTGAAGTCGGCGGGCTGGACGCCGTTCTCCATCAGGTAGGATCCGGCCGGCGAGGCCGCCTTGATCGATCCGGCGGGCGAGATGTGGTCCGTCGTGATCTTGTCGCCCAGCAGCCCCAGGATCCGCGCCCCGCTGATGTCGCCGGCGCCTGACGCGCTCTTCTTCATGCCCTGGAAGTAGGGCGGGTTCTGAACGTAGGTCGAGGTCGAGTCCCACTCGTAGGTCTGGCCCGAGCCGGTGGAGATGCCCTGCCAGTTCTCGTCGCCCTTGAAGACGTCGGCGTACTTCGCCTTGAACAGGTCGCGGGTGACGTACTTCTCGATGAAGGACTGGATCTCCTGGCTGGTCGGCCAGATGTCGCGCAGATAGACGGGCTTGCCGTCGCTGCCGGTGCCCAGCGGCTCGCTCGTCAGGTCGATCTGCACCGTGCCGGCGAGTGCGTAGGCGACGACCAGCGGCGGCGAGGCGAGGTAGTTCGCCTGCACGTCAGGCGAGACGCGGCCCTCGAAGTTGCGGTTGCCGGAGAGCACGGCGGCGGCGATCAGGCCGTTGTCGTTGATCGCCTTGCTGATCTCCTCCGGCAGCGGGCCGGAATTGCCGATGCAGGTCGTGCAGCCGAAGCCGACGAGGTTGAAGCCTAGCTTGTCCAGATCGGCCTGCAGGCCAGCATTGTCGAGATACTCGGCAACGACCTGCGATCCGGGCGCCAGCGAGGTCTTCACCCACGGCTTGGACTTGAGCCCCTTGGCGGCGGCCTTGCGGGCGAGCAGGCCCGCGCCGATCAGCACGCTCGGGTTCGAGGTGTTGGTGCAGGAGGTGATGGCGGCGATCACGACGTCGCCATGGCCGAGGTCGAAGTTCCTGCCCTCGACCTTGACGCGGCGGCTGATCTCGACGGCCTTGTTGTAGTCCGTCTCCATCGCCGAAACGAAGCCCTTGCCGACGGCTTCGAGGTCGATGCGGCCCTCGGGACGCTTCGGGCCGGCCATCGACGGCTTCACCGTGGCGAGGTCGAGCTCCAGCGTGTCGGTGAACACGGGGTCGGGCGAGGCGGCCGTGCGGAACATGCCCTGCGCCTTCGAATAGGCCTCGACGAGCGCGATCCGCTCATCCGTGCGGCCGGACATCGTGAGGTAGGAGAGCGTCTCCGTATCGACCGGGAAGAAGCCGCAGGTCGCGCCATATTCCGGACCCATGTTGGCGATGGTCGACCGGTCCGCGAGCGGCAGATGGTCGAGGCCGGGGCCGAAGAACTCGACGAACTTCGAGACGACGCCCTTCTTGCGCAGCATCTGCACGACGGTGAGCACGAGGTCGGTGGCGGTGATGCCCTCGCGCAGCCTGCCCGTCAGCTTGAAGCCGATGACCTCCGGCAGCAGCATCGACTGCGGCTGGCCGAGCATCGCGGCCTCGGCCTCGATGCCGCCGACGCCCCAGCCCAGCACGCCGAGGCCGTTGACCATCGTCGTGTGCGAGTCGGTGCCGACCAGCGTGTCGGGATAGGCGACGACGGCCTTCTGGCCATCCTTGCCGGCTTCCTCGTTCGTCCAGACGACCTGCGCCAGATACTCGACGTTGACCTGGTGGCAGATGCCGGTGCCGGGCGGCACGACGCGGAAGTTCTTGAAGGCGCCCTGGCCCCACTTCAGGAACTTGTAGCGCTCGAGGTTCTGCTCGTACTCGCGCTTGACGTTCTGCTCGAGCGCGCGGGCATTGCCGAAGAAGTCGACGACGACCGAATGGTCGATGACGAGGTCGACCGGCACCAGCGGGTTGATCTTCTCCGGGTCGCCGCCGAGCAGCTTCATGCCGTCGCGCATCGCCGCGAGATCGACGACGGCCGGGACGCCCGTGAAGTCCTGCATCAGCACGCGCGCGGGACGGAAGCCGATCTCGGCCTGGTCCTTGCCCTTGGACGTCAGCCAATCGACGAAGGCGGCGATGTCCTTCTTCGTCACGGAGCGGTCGTCCTCGTGGCGGAGCAGGTTCTCCAGCAGCACCTTCATCGAATAGGGCAGGGCGGAGATGCCGGCGAGGCCGTTCTTCTCGGCCTCCGGCAGCGAGAAATAATCATAGGTCCGGTCGCCGACCGTGAGTTGGCGGCGGCAATTGTAGCTGTCGAGCGAGGTCATGGGATATCCTGGGCTATGGTCCACTTGGGGCGCGGTCGACGACGAGGCGGGAGTGGGACCCGCAGCATCGAAGGGCCGAAGCGCCTGCAAGGCGCGCGCCGCTCGGGAGTGCCCGATGCCCGCGCGGGAAACGCGCGCGACGCAGCCGCCGGCTCTATAGAACAATTCCGAAAAGGCGGGTAGGGGGAACAGGCTCGAAAAGCTTGGCCATCAGTTGAATATCCCCCTGCGAATCCTCGTCTCCGACCTCGCCTGCAGCCGTGGCGGACGCCGCCTGTTCGGCAGGCTCGGTTTCCGGCTGGAGCAGGGCGAGGCGATGCTGGTGACCGGCCCGAACGGCATCGGCAAGACGACGCTCCTCCGCGCGCTCGCCGGCTTCGTCCGGCCGGACGCGGGCGTGATCGCGGTCGAGGGCGCGGGCGAGGATGCGGCGCTGCCCCAGCTCAGCCATTTCGTCGGCCACCGGGACGGGCTCAAGGCCGCGCTGACCGTGCGGGAGAACCTGGCGCTCGCGCCGGCGCTGCTCGGCGGAGCGGGGGCGCTGGTCGCGGAAGCGGCGGAGCGGCTCGATCTCCTGCGCCTGCTCGACCTGCCGGCCGGAGTCCTCTCGGCCGGGCAGCGCCGCCGCACGGCGCTGGCGCGCCTGCTCGTCGCCCGCCGGCCCGTCTGGCTGCTCGACGAGCCGACCTCCGCTCTCGACGCCGCTTCGCAAGGCGCCGTCGCCAAGCTCATGGCGGAGCATGTCGCCGCGGGCGGCATCCTCATCGCCGCGACGCACCTGCCGCTCGGCCTGCCGAACGCCCGCGACCTCGCCTTCGACGCGGCCGGGCGGGCCGAGCTCCGGACGGCGGCATGAAGGCCTTCCTCGCCCTCGTCCGCCGCGACCTGACGCTCGCCGCCCGCATCGGCGGCGGCGCCGAGCTTGGCATCACCTTCTTCCTGGCGCTGGTCGCCATCGTGCCCTTCGCCATCGGTCCGGACCAGAACCTGCTCGGCCGCCTCGCGCCAGCCATCCTCTGGATCGCGGCGCTGCTGGCCACGCTCTTCGGCCTCGACCGGCTGTTTCAGGCGGACGAGGAGGAGGGCGTGCTCGACCAGCTCCTCCTGTCGGAGACGCCGCTGGAGCTCTTCGTCCTCGCCAAGTGCCTGGCGCACTGGCTGACCACGGGCCTCGTGCTGAGCCTCGCAGCGCCGCTCTTCGGGCTGATGCTGAACCTCTCCGCAACCGCCATGCCGGCGCTGGTCGCGACCCTGCTGGCCGGCACGCCGGCGATCACCCTGATCGGCGCCATGGGCGCGGCCGTGACCGTCGGCCTCCGGCGCGGCGGCCTCCTGATGGCGGTGCTCGTGCTGCCGCTGACCGTGCCGACCCTGATCTTCGGCGTGGGGGCGGCGAGCGCGGCCATCACCGGCCCCGCGCCCTTCGGCCCGCCCTTCCTGCTGCTGTGCGCGGCGACGCTGGCCGCCCTCGTCGTCTGCCCGCTGGCGGCGGCGGCCGCTATCCGCCAGCTGCGAGGTTGACGGGTTCGCTGGGGATCTCGCCCGCGACGATCTTCTCCGCCAGCACGCGCAGCGTCGGCGGCTCGACATGGTCATGGAGCGCGCGGAGCTCGGCGATGGTGAACCAGCGGACATCGAGCACCTCGTCCGTCTCGCTCACCATCAGATGCGCGGTGTCGATCACGTCCGTCTCCGATCGCACGACGAAATAGCGCTCCACCACGCAGACCTTGCGGATGAAGAAGGTGACGTCCTCCTCGCGGAAGGCGACCTCGGGCCCGATCGGCGCGGCGAGGCCTGTCTCCTCCATGAGCTCTCGCGCCGCCGCCTCGCGGGCGCTCTCGCCCGGCTCCAGGCCGCCGCCTGGCGTGAACCAGATGCTGTCCACCTGCGCCTGATGCGGGGCGATGGGCGGTGTCGTCTTGTAGCGGATGAGCAGAAGCCGGTTCTGCGGGTCGAGCAGGAAGAGCCGCGCCGTCGGACGCTTCGGCAGGGTCCTGCTCTCCGTCCGGCTCACGCCACGATCTCGGCGAGGCGGGTCAGGTCGACGTTGCCGCCGCAGACCAGCACGCCCACGCGTTCGCCCTTCTGCGGCCGGTAGGCGCCGGAGAGCAGCGCCGCGAGGGCCGTCGCCCCGCCCGGCTCCGAGGCGATCCGCATCTCGGACCAGAGCGCCTTCATCGCTGTCCGGATCGCCGCGTCGTCGACGAGAGCGACATGGTCGACGTTGGCGGCGCAGGCCGCATGGACCTTGTCGCCGACATTGCGGGCGCCAAGCGAATCCGCCGCGATGCTCTCGACGCCGACATCGACCGGGCCGCCCTGTTCGAGCGCCGCATGCAGGGCGCGCGAGCCCTCGGGCTCGACGCCGACGACCTTCACCTGGCGGCCGAACCAGATCGCCATGCCGGAGATCAGCCCGCCGCCGCCCGCCGCGACCAGCACCGTGTCGAGCGCGCCGGCCTGCTCCTGCCATTCGAGCGCGACCGTGCCCTGGCCCTCGATGGTCGGCCAGGCGTCGAAGGCATGGACGCCATAGGCGCCGCTCGCGGCCTGATAGGCCTCGCAGAGCGCCAGCGCGTCGTTGTAGCGGGCTCCCTCGACGACGACCTCGGCCCCGAACTCGCGGATCTTCGCGATCTTCGCGGGTGAGGAGATTTCCGGCACGAAGATGCGCGCCTTCACGCCGAGGGCGCGCGCCGCATAGGCCACCGCCGCGCCATGGTTGCCCCCGGACGCCGCTGCCACGCCGGATGGCGGGACTTTCATCGAGGTCAGCGTGTTGAAGGCGCCGCGCGGCTTGAAGGATCCCGCATGCTGGAACAGCTCGAGCTTCAGCGACAGCGGCTGGCTGACGCCGAAGGCGCCCGACGGCAGGTCGAACACGGGCGTCCGCCTGATGTGGCTGGCGATGCGGGAATGGGCGGCGCGGATCGATTCGCGTGTGACAGGCAGGCTCATGACGGTGCCGTTACCCTGGTTCAGGCCCAGATCGCCATGGGAATTCCATGCGCGTCGCGCTCGGGCCGGGCCGGGAAGCTCGCGGCCTCGCCGCGCGCCAGCCTTTCCGCGACCCAGGCGCAGGCGCAGGCGTCGATGAAATCGTCGATCCCGACGCCGGACGGCGGTTTCTGGTCGAGGAAAGCCTCCTCGTAGCCCGCGACGCCGGCCAGCAGCGCCTTGCGCTGGCGGATGCCGGGCTCATGCGGGCTCGACTTCACCTTCTTCGGCTCGCTGAGAGGCTGACGGCCGTTCATCATCATAAAAGCCGCTTCCGGATGGCATTCCTTGAGGATCGCCTGCAGGCCGGGATCCGCCCTGAGCAGCGCGTCGACCTCGCGGATCTTCGGAAATAGGTGGAAGGCCTGGATCGAGATCTTCCGCGGCGGCTCGGACGTGGCCAGCGACAGCGCGCAGGCCTGCTCGAAATCCGGGGCATAGACGGCGGCGCGTGAGGGGATCGAGAAGACGCTCGACTTGCGCTCGCCGAGCAGCGGCCGCACCTCCGTCTCGGGTCCGCGCCCGCCCGCCCCCACGCGCTCGGGCAGGCCGATCGGCATATCGACGGCGATCATCGCCGGAAGCCTCGGATCGCGCAGCAGCGCCGGCATGTCCGCCGCGACGGCGACGATCGCCGGCCTCTTGCCGGCGATGTCCCTGAACACGACCGCCCAGCCCGACGGGCATCCGTCCGCGCCCGCCACATAGGTCGGCATTCCATCTCCTCATCGCTGGAGCATGGTCCGACAGGAACATGCTCAACTCCTTGACCGGCCGCGAATTCTTTCCGTTCAGACCATTCCGACCGACCGGAAAGCGCGCGAGGCGGTGGACGGAGCGTCCGCCGCCATGGCCTCGCGGACGGCGTTATGCCAGAAGACGCGCAAGCATGGCCAGTCGTCTCCTCCGCACCGCCCTCTACGTGCCCGCCGCCAACGGCAAGGCGGTCGCCAAGGCGTCCACGCTCGGCGCGGACCGCGTCATCCTCGACCTCGAGGATTCCGTCGCGCCCGAGGCGAAGGCGGAGGCCCGTGCCGGCCTCGTCGCCTACGGCGGGTCCGCGCCCGTCGTGCGGGTCAATGGCGCGGCGACCGAATGGCATGCCGCGGACCTCGACGCCGCCCTTGCCGCGGGAGCGGGCGCTGTCCTGCTGCCCAAGGCCGCGACCGCCGAGGAGATCTGGACCGTGCGCCGCGAGATCATGGTGCGCCGTCCGGGGCGCGCCGTCGCCGTCTGGGCGATGATCGAGACGCCGGCGGGCGTGCTGGCCGCGCCGGCCATCGCCGCGGCCCTCGGCCCCGACGGCGTGCTGGTGCTGGGCCTCAACGACCTCGCCCGCGAGACGGGCATGGCGCAGCAGCCCGGCCGCGCGCCGATGCTCGCGGTGCTCACCGGCGTCGTGCTGGCGGCGCGGGCCCATGGCGTCGGCGTGCTGGATGGCGTCTACAACGATCTCGCTGACGCCGACGGCTTCCTGGCGGAATGCCGGCAGGGCCGCGCCTTCGGCTTCGACGGCAAGACGGTGGTTCATCCCCGCCAGATCGGCCCCGCCAACGCTGTCTTCGGTCCGTCTGCTGATGAGATCGCGGAGGCCAGGGCCATCGTCGCCGCCTTCGCCCAGCCGGAGAACGCGGGCCGCGGCGTCATCGCGCTCGGGGGACGCATGGTGGAGCGGCTGCACCTCGCCATGGCCGAGGATCTCCTGGCCAAGGCTGAGGCCATTGCGGAAAAGGACGGCGGAGGGCGCTGAATGTTCCTGGTCTGCGGCGAGGCGGTGATCGACTTCTTCCAGAATTCCGCCCAGGGCGCTGGCGACCTCGCCTTCCGCGGCCAGCCCGCCGGCTCGCCCTTCAATGTCTGCGTCGGTCTCGCCCGCCTCGGCCAGCGGGCCGCGCTCGTGACGGGCCTGTCGCGGGACGCCTTCGGCGCGCGGCTCATCGGCGCCATGGAGCGCGAGGGCGTCGAATGGCGCCTCGCCCCGCGCACCGACCGCCCCACCATCCTCTCCTTCATCATGGTGAAGCCCGACGGCGGACCGGAATATGCCTTCTACGGCGAGCGCGGCGCCGATACGGCCGTGACGGTCGATGATCTGGCGAAGCCGCTGCCCGAGAGCATCCTCGCCCTGCATGTCGGCGGCTTCCCCATGGCGGTGGAGCCGGCGAAGACGGCCTACGCCATGTTGATCCGGCGGGAGGCCGGCATGCGCTTCGTCTCGCTCGATCCGAACATCCGCGCCTCGCTCACGGGCGACATGCGGGCCTTCGTGGCGCATTTCGAGGGGCTCTGTCCCGCGGCCGACCTGATCAAGGCCAGCACCGAGGATCTCGCCCACATGTATCCGGGCGCAGCGCCGGCCGAAATCGCCGACCGCTGGCGCGACCTCGGCGTCGGGACGGTGGTGGTCACCGATGGGCCGAACGGCGCGACCGCCGTGAACGGCGCCGGCCGTGCCCATGCGCCGACGAAGCCCGTCGCCGTGACCGACACTGTCGGCGCCGGCGACAGCTTCATGTCCGCGCTGCTCGCGGGCCTTGCCGATCGCGGCTTGCTCGGCCGCCACGCGCTCTCCGCCGCCGCGCCAGGGACGCTTATGGACCTCATGGCCCGCGCCAACGTCGCCGCCGGCATCACCTGCGGCCGGCGCGGCTCCGATCCGCCGACGAGCGCGGAACTCGCCGCCGCGTCATGAGGGCGAAGCCGAAGCTCCTCTTCGTGGTGACGGAAGACTGGTTCTTCTGCTCGCACTTCAAGCCGATGGCCCGCGCCGCGCTGTCCGAGGGCTTCGACGTGGCCGTCGCCTGCCGCGTCCGCTTGCACGGGGACGAGATCCGTGGCCTCGGCTGCAGGCTCCTGCCGCTGGAGGCCGACCGCAAGACCTTCAATCCGATCGCCATCGTCCGCACCATCCGCGCGCTGCAGGCGCTGATCGAGCGGGAGGATCCGGACATCGTCCATCTGATCGCCCTCCGCTCGATCGTCGTCGGCGGTCTCGCGGCGGCGCTGGCGGGCGTCGAGCGGCGGGTCATCGCCTTGACCGGGCTGGGGCTGCTCGGCGCTTCGATGACCTGGAAGGCGCGCGCGGCGCGCCTCGCCCTCCGTCTCTATGTCCAGCTCGTGGTCGACGGCCCCGACGCGCGCTTCCTGTTCGAGAACCGGACGGATCCCCTGATCTTCGGCCTCGATGCGGCCGACACGGCCAAGGTGACGATCGTCGGCGGCGCGGGGGTCGATCCGCAGGCGCTCAGGCCCGAACCCCTGCCGGAGCGACCGCCGCTGAAGCTCGCGATGATCGCGCGGATGCTCTGGTCGAAAGGCGCCGACACGGCGGTCGCCGCAGTCGTCAAGGCCCGCGCCGAGGGCGTGGACGTCACCCTCTCGCTCTACGGCGCGCCGGACCCCGACAATCCGAAGGCGATCCCCGAGAAGCTGCTGCGCGAATGGGCCGCGCTGCCCGGCGTCACCTGGCATGGCCGCGTGCGGCAGGAGGATGTCGCCGGGATCTGGGCCAGCCACCATGCGGCGGTGCTCCCCTCGCGGGGCGGCGAGGGCCTGCCGCGCACGCTGCTCGAGGCCGCCGCCTGCGGGCGCGCCATCCTCACGACCGACGTTCCGGGCTGCCGCGACCTCGTGCGCGGCGGCGTCGAGGGCCTGCTCGTGGCGCCGGGCGACGTCGAGGCCCTGGCCCGCGCCATCGTCGCGCTGGCGCGGGAGCCGGCCTGGGTCGAGACCTTCGGCGCGGCTGCGCGCGACCGCATCCTGATCGGCTACACCGAGCAGGCCGTGGGCCGGACGGTGGCCTACCTGCACCGCACGATGCTCAAGTGAGCGGACGCCCATGAGCAGGTCCGGCGCCATCGCGGACCGCAAGGCCTTCATCCTCGCCGAAACGCGCCTGCGCCCCGTGCCGCACGCGCCTGAAATCGCCCTCCATGTCGCCGACGAGGCGACGGAGCTCTGGCGGCGCACCGAGGAGGAACTGGGCGAGATGGGGCTGCCGCCGCCGTTCTGGGCCTTCGCCTGGGCCGGCGGGCAGGCGCTCGCCCGCTACCTGCTCGACCATCCGGAGAGCGTCGCCGGCCGTCGCGTGCTCGATTTCGCCTCGGGCTCGGGCCTGGTCGCCATCGCGGCGGCGCGGGCGGGTGCGGCGGATGTCGAGGCGGCCGAGATCGACGCCTTCGCCGGGGAGGCCATCCTCCTCAATGCCGCGGCGAACGGCGTCTCGGAACGGATCGCCGTGACGCTCCACGACATCGTGGGCGAGGATCGCGGCTGGGACACGGTGCTTGCCGGCGACATCTGCTACGAGCGGAGCGTCGCCGAGGCGGTGACGGCCTGGCTCAAGGCGCTCGCGAAGCGCGGCGCGCATGTCCTGATCGGCGACCCGGGCCGGACCTACCTGCCGCGCGGCGACCTCGAGGAGATCGCGACCTACCAGGTCCCCACGACGCGGGAGCTGGAGGATCTCGAGATCAAGCGCAGCAGCGTCTGGCGCTTCAGGATGTGAGCCTTCCTTCTCCCCGTATGCGGGGAGAAGGTGCCCGCAGGGCGGATGAGGGGCCTGGGCGAGTGCAGCGCCGTGCGAACTCACCCCCGCCCCTCACCCCGCAGGCGGGGAGGGGGAGAGCGTTCGCTCCCTGAGCGCCGCGAGCTCCCCCGCATGGTGCGTCAGATAATGCCTCAGCCAGTAGGCATAACGCTCCGGCTGCGCCCTCGCGTCGGCGATCAGCGCATCCAGCGCGACAATGGTCGTCTCGCTCACTTCGTCCGGATTGAGCGCCAGCCGCCCGTCGAAGCCTCCGCCATAGACATAGACCAGTTCGTTCTCGGTCAGGCCATGGTCGAGCGCGGCCTCGTAGCGGGCGCGGAAGCCGTAGGTGAGGGCGGCCCTCGCGCCGAGCTCCTCGCCGAGGCGCCGGTGCGCCGCCGGCAGGGTCTGCTCGCCGGCGCGGGGATGACCGCAACAGGTGTTCGCCCAGAGCCCGCCCGAATGATATTTCGCTATGGAGCGGCGCTGGAGCAGCACGCGGCCCGATCCGTCGAACAGGAAGATCGAGAAGGCCCGGTGCAGCCTGCCCTCGCGATGCACCCAGAGCTTCTCGCCCTCGCCGGTCTTGCGGTTCCGCTCGTCGACCAGGATCAGCGTCTCCTCGGTCGCTGCCGACCGCAGGAAGGCGGGATTGTGGATGTTCATGGCGGCGCACCTCCGCGCGTCTGACCAATAGACCGCCTTTCGCCTCCGGGAAACAGCGGGAAATACGGTCCCGTTCCCTCGGATCGGCATATCGGGCCTGCGATTGACTCGTCTCGTGCCCCATGGTGCGATGCATCATCGGCGGACGGAGGGTCCGCCACCGGGAGACGACATCATGAAAACACGCTGGATCGCCGCGGCCGCGCTCGGCCATGCGGCTCTTGTCTTTTCGGCTTTCACCACCTCGGCTGCCGCCCAGGAGACCAAGGTCGCGATCGGCATCTCGGGCTGGACCGGCTTCGCGCCGCTCACGCTCGCCAAGGAGGCCGGGATCTTCAAGAAGAACGGCCTCGACGTGACCATCCGCAAGATCCCCCAGGCCTCGCGCCATCTCGCCATCCAGTCCGGCGACATCCAGTGCGCCGCGACGACGGTCGAGACCTGGATCGCCTGGAACGCCAACGGCGTCGCCACGAAGCAGATCTTCCAGCTCGACAAGAGCTACGGCGCCGACGGCATGGCGGTGCGCGGCAACATCGCTTCCATCAAGGATCTTAAGGGCAAGACGGTCGCGGCCTCGGCGCCCGGCACCGCGCCCTATTTCACGCTCGCCTGGTTCCTGCGCGAGAACGGCCTCTCCGTGAAGGACGTGACCATCGTCAATCTCGAGCCCGGCCCCGCGGCGCAGGCCTTCGTCGCCGGACAGAACGATGCCGCCATGACCTACGAGCCCTTCCTCTCGACGGTCCGCGCGAACCCGCAGGCCGGCAAGATCATCGCCACCACGCTCGACTACCCGATGGTCATGGACACGTTCGGCTGCACGCCTGACTTCCTGGCGAAGAACGAGAAGGCGGCGAAGGCGCTCGCCGACAGCTACTTCGAGGCTCTCGACATGATCCAGAAGGAGCCGGCGAAGGCGAACGAGATCATGGGCGCCGACGTCAAGCAGACGGGAGAGGCCTTCGCCGCCTCCGCCAAGTTCCTGCGCTGGCAGGACAAGGCCGCCAACAAGGCCTTCTTCGCCGGTCCGCACCGCGAATTCTCGGAGAAGGCGGCCGACCTGCTGCTCGAGCTCGGCATCATCAAGCAGAAGCCCGACATGGCCGCGCTCGCGGATACGCGCTTCATCCAGTAAGGCCCCTCACCCCGATCCTCTCCCGCAAGCGGGAGAGGGAGTTCGAATCCTTCTCCCGCTTGCGGGAGAAGGTGCCCGCAGGGCGGATGAGGGCCTGCCGGGCCGCCACCCGCCGACGCCCCTCATCCGACCTTCGCTGACGCGAAGGCCACCTTCTCCCGCGAGCGGGAGAAGGCAGAGAGATTAGATGCGCCCGCTCCAGCCAGTCTCCTCGTCCGCCCGCATCCTCCTCGGCGTCGCCTTCTTCGTGGTCTTCTTCGCGGCCTGGGCCGTGGCGACGCTGGGCGGCTACGTGCCGAAGATCTTCCTCGCCGATCCCGTCACCATGGTGAAGGACGGCTGGCTGCTGCTGACCCGCTTCGGCTTCCTGAACGACATCCTGGTGACGATCTGGCGGGTCGTCGGCGGCTTCGTCCTGGCGGCGCTCGTCGCCGTGCCGCTCGGCGTCCTGATGGGCGCCTACAAGCCGGTCGAGGCCTTCTTCGAGCCCTTCGTCTCCTTCGCGCGCTATCTGCCGGCCTCCGCCTTCGTGCCGCTGCTCATCCTCTGGGCCGGCATCGGCGAGACGCAGAAGCTGCTCGTCATCTTCCTGGGATCCGTCTTCCAGATCGTGCTGATGGTCGCGGTCGCCGTCGGCCAGACGCGGCGCGACCTCGTGGAGGCGGCCTACACGCTCGGCTCCGGCGACGGCGGCGTGGTGCGTCGCGTGCTGATCCCGATGAACGCGCCCGAGATCGCCGAAATCCTGCGCCTCGTGCTCGGCTGGGCCTGGACCTACGTGATCGTGGCCGAATTCATCGGCTCCTCGGCCGGCATCGGCCACATGATCATCGACAGCCAGTCCCTGATGGCGACCGGCAACATCATCTTCGGCATCATCGTGATCGGGCTGATCGGACTGGTCTCCGACTTCGTCTTCAAGACGCTGAACCGCCGCCTCTTTCCCTGGCGGCTCGCATGAAGGCCGGAGCGCTCGAGATCGCCGACGTTTCCCGGATCTTTCCGGGCGCGGGCGGCGCGCCGGCCGTCACGGCCCTGCAGCCGACCACGCTCTCTATCGCGCCGAACGACTTCATCACGATCCTCGGCCCCTCGGGCTGCGGCAAGTCCACGCTGCTGCGCATCGTCGCCGGCCTGGACACGCCGTCCAGCGGAGAGGTCAGGCTCAACGGCACGAGGGTCACGCGGCCCGGCGCCGACCGGGGCATGGTGTTCCAGAGCTACACGCTCTTTCCCTGGCTGACGGTCGCCCAGAACATCGCCTTCGGGTTGCGCGAGAAGGGCATGCCGGAGGCCGAGCAGAAGGAGATCGTCGCCTCCTACATCGCCAAGGTGGGCCTGCGCGGCTTCGAGAACCATTGGCCGAAGCAACTCTCCGGCGGCATGCAGCAGCGCACCGCCATCGCCCGGGCGCTCGCCAACGATCCCGCCATCCTGCTGCTCGACGAGCCCTTCGGCGCGCTCGACAACCAGACGCGGGGGCTGATGCAGGAGTTGCTGCTCGGCATCTGGGAGCGCGAGCGCAAGACGGTGCTCTTCGTCACGCACGACATCGAGGAGGCGATCTTCCTCGCCAACCGCTGCCTCGTGATGACGGCGCGCCCCGGCCGCATCAAGCTCGACTTGGGCGTCGACCTGCCGCATCCCCGGCACTACCGCATGAAGACGACGCCGGAATTCTCCGACCTCAAGGCGCGGCTGACGGAGGAGATCCGGGCCGAGGCCGTACTGGCCGCCGAGGCGCACTGAACCTCCTCCATGTCATCCCCGGCGCGCCGCAGGCGCGGGAAGGGGATCCAGAAGTTGTGGCACGGGGCTGGATTCCCTTCCCCTCCGCTTCGCTCCGGCCGGGAATGACACTCCCTTGATCCCTCCCCCGCAAGGGGAGGGTTGGAGAGGGGTCCAGCGCAACGTTCAATTCTGATTCGCCGTCGACCCCCACCCGGCCTCCCCCTTGGAGGGGGAGGAGAATGGCGGCGAGGGCCGGTCAGGTAGAGGATAGCCCCCTCCGTCTCGCATGCGCTCGCCACCTCCCCCGCTGCGCAGGGGAGGATCGGGGCAGGGGCCTGCCGTCGATGGACTTCCGTTGAAGCCAATCTAGGCATGGTCAGGCGAGGTCGATGATGTACCTGAGTTTCGCTGCGCCATGGTGGTCGGACGAGAACTGGCTTTCGAGACGGCCCCCGTTCGAGAGAATGACCTTCTGAGAGGCAACGTTATCGGGGTCGCACGTGAGTGAGACTTCCGTCAGGCCCACCTCCTGTGCCTCAGCGAGCATGTGCGCAAGCGCGCGCTTGGCGTAGCCATTGCCTCGTTTCCAGGGGACTACGGCGTAACCGATATGTCCCAGAGCCGAGGCGGGTAGTTCATTGGTGCCGGGCAGGTAGCGCAGGCCGATCCGTCCAACGAACTCGCCGTCCCACATCCAGCGGTCTCTCACCGGCAGGCGGGGAACCTGGGTCCCGTCAGGCAGCGTGAAGGTTCGACCCACGACATTGGCATTGGTCGCATCCGACTTCGCGTTGATGAACTCGACCGGGTCATGCGCGATCGCGTCCAGTTCCGCGGTGCTTCTGTCAACGACATTGTCCGGCGACCACCCCTTCCCGAGCGCTGCGCGATAACCATCGAGCATCGCGGCGTTCGGTTCGGCAAGTTTGAAAGGGTCGGCGACTGAAAAGCAGAATTTGCACATCTTTAAGAAACAATCCGAAGCCCGCCACTCACCCCGGCCAGTACTGGTACAGCCAGCTCTCCGTCAGGACCCGATCGCCGGCCCTGAGGAAACAGCGCATCTCCACCGGCTCGCCGCCCTCGGCGGTGAGGTCGAACTGGGCCCGCCAGTGGCCGGGCACGTCGTTCGGCACGGCCTCCGCGAAGATGTAGGAGAAGGAGCCGCGCGAGGCCGAGAGCACGACCTCGGGCTTCACGCCGAAGGGGATGTCCTCCAGCGGCCTGCCCTTGAACTCGAGCATGAACTTGCGCACGCCCTGCGGCCGCACCGTGCCGGGCTGGCCGCCGTTGCCGAGGCGGGTCGCCACGCAGCGCGCGAGCGGGCCCGGATCCGGCGCATCCGCCTGCCAGTGCGTCCGGTAGGCGAAGCGGAAGGATTGCCCGGCCTTGACCGGCTCGGCCGGCACCCAGGCGGCGACGATGTTGTCGTGGATTTCGTCGTCCGTCGGGATCTCGATCAGCTGCACCGCACCCCGGCCCCAGCTTCCCTGCGGCTCGATCCAGAGCGAGGGCCGGCGCTCGTAGAACACGCCGTCCATGTAATGGTCGAAGGCGCGGTCGCGCTGCAGCAGACCGAAGCCGCGCGGGTTCTCGTCCATGAACGAGGAGGCGATGGTGCGCCGCGGGTTGTTCAGCGGCCGCCAGATGCGTTCGCCCCGGCCCGTCCAGAGCGCCAGACCGTCCGAATCATGCACCTCCGGCCGCCAGTCGACGGCGGTCGGCTTGGTCGTCTCGGAATACCAGAACATCGAGGTCAGCGGCGCGACGCCGAGCCGCTCGATGTCGCGGCGGATGAAGAGATGCTTCTCGACGTCGATCGTGACGCCGCGCCCACGCGTCATCACGAAGCGGTAGGCGCCCGCGAGGCTCGGCCCGTCCAGCAGGCCGTAGGCGGTCACGCTTTCTCCCGGCCCGGTCTCCAGCCAGATGTGCGTGAAGTCGGGAAATTCCTCCGCCTTCCCGCCGACGGCCGCGTCCACCATGATGCCACGCGCCGAGAGCCCATACTGGAACTCGTCGCCGATCGCCCGGAAATAGGACGCGCCGAGGAAGGCGACCCAGTCGTTCGTGCGCCAGGGCAGGTCCTTGCCCTGCCAGCCCTTGGCCGGGGCCTGGCCGCCGGGCTCCATCGCCTCCTGGAAGCGGAAGCCCGCGAAGCCCGCGCCCTTCGGCAGCTTGTGCGCGACGGAATCGGCCGGCATGTCGAAATAATCCTCGCGGTAGAGGATTTCCCGCGCCTGCCCCTTGTCGACGACATGGATGCGCTGGGGCTTCTTGAAGAAGCGGCCGAGATGGAAGAACGTGGCCGGGAAGCGCCCCTTGGGCACGCCGGGCTGCGGCGTGCTGAAGAGGGCGAGATCCGCGCGGAAGCGGATCTTGCCATGCGCGTCGTAGTCGATCTGCTCCAGGATGTCGGGCGAGGGCGTCGGGGGCGGCGCGTAGGGCGCGGCGGCCGCCGCCTTTGCCCGCGCGACGAGGGCCTCGAACGAGAAGGATTGCGCCGGGCCGAGCTCCAGCGCCCGCGCCTGCGCCGACGCCGGCCCCCCCGCTGCGGCGAGGGCGCCGGCGAGCGCCAGGAGATGGCGGCGGTCGATCGGCAGCGCTTGCGAAGACGCGTTCGGCATGTCCAAGTCCAGGGCTCCACTCATGATCGCGGCCATATAGGAGCCGACATGAACGAAGTCGATCCGCTGGCGTTTCCATGCGCGGCGCCGTGATCCCGCGCCGCCTCTTTCTGACTTCGCCCACAGGCCGCATGACATCGCAACTCTTCACAGCCCTTCCGCAGGACGGTCTTCCCACGCTCGATCTCGGCGTGATCGGCAATTGCCAGGTCGCCGCGCTGGTGGATCGCGCCGGCTCGATCGTCTGGGGCTGCTGGCCGCGGCTCGACGGCGATCCGCTCTTCTGCAGCCTGATCGGCGGCGACAGGCTGGCGGCCGCGGGGTCCGGAGGCTCGGGCGCCTTCGCCATCGCGCTCGAGGGCATGACGGAATCGCGCCAGTCCTATGTGCCCAACACGCCCGTGCTCGTCACCGAGCTGCGCGGGCCGGAGGGCGCCGTCCGGATCACCGACTTCGCGCCCCGCTTCACCCGCTTCGGCCGCATGTTCCGGCCCGCCATGCTGGTGCGGCTCGTCGAGCCCATCGAGGGCCGGCCGCGCGTCGCCGTCCGCGTCGCGCCGCGCCACGGCGAGGGTGCGCACGAGGCCACGCGCTCGCAGGGCAGCCACCACATCCGGTTCGATTGCGGCGCGCAGTCGACGCGGCTCACGACCGACGCGCCGATCGGGCTGGTGGCGGGCGAAATTCCCTTCCTGCTCAACCGCCCGCAGGTGTTCCTGTTCGGGCCGGACGAGCCCGTGGACCGTGGTCCCGCCGAGGTCGGCCGTGAGTTCCTGGAGCAGACGCTGGCCTGGTGGAAGGAATGGAGCCGCTCGCTCTCGATTCCCTTCGAATGGCAGGATGTCGTGATCCGCGCCGCGATCACGCTGAAGCTCTGCGCCTACGAGGAGACCGGCGGCATCGTGGCCGCGCTCACCACCTCGATTCCCGAATATGGCGCCGGCGCGCGCAACTGGGACTACCGCTACTGCTGGCTGCGCGACGCCTTCTTCACGGTGGAGGCCCTGAACCGTCTCGGCGCGACGCGCACGCTCGAGGATTACATGGGCTACATCACCAACATCGTGGCCGGCAGCCCGGACGGTTATCTGCAGCCGCTCTTCGGCCTCCGGTTCGAGACGATGATCGCCGAGAGCGAGCAGACCTCGCTCGGCGGCTACCGCAACCTCGGACCCGTGCGCTTCGGCAACGCCGCCTACCACCAGGTCCAGAACGACGGCTACGGCAGCGTCATCCTCGCCGTGGCGCAATCCTTCTACGACAGCCGCATGCTCGCGCCGGGGACGGTCGAGACCTATCGCCTGCTCACGCCGCTGGGGGCTCAGGCGGAGGCGCGCTGGGACCAGCCCGACGCCGGCGTCTGGGAATTCCGCACGCGCGAATCGGTCCACACCCATTCCGCCGCCATGTGCTGGGCGGCCTGCGACCGGCTCGCCGGCATCGCCGCGCATCTTGGGTTGCCGGAGGATGCCGCCCGCTGGCGGGCGAGCGCGGAGCGCATGCGCGCCGGCATCCTGGAGCGGGCCTGGAACGGCGAGATCGGCGCCTACGCCTCCACCTTCGGCGGCAGCGACATGGATGCGAGCCTGCTGATGCTGGCCGACACCGGCCTCGTCGCCGCCGACGATCCGCGCTTCCTCGCGACCGTCGGGCGCATCGAGGAGACGCTGAAGGTGGGCTCCCACATGAAGCGCTACGCCAGCCCCGACGATTTCGGCGAACCGGAGAGCGCCTTCACCATCTGCACCCTCTGGTATGTCGAATGCCTGGCGCGGCTTGGCCGGAAGCAGGAGGCGAGGGCGCTCTTCGAGGAGATCCTGAAGGCGCGGAACCATGTCGGGCTCCTGTCGGAGGGCCTGCATCTCGACACCGGCGAGCTCTGGGGGAATTTCCCGCAGACCTATTCGATGGTCGGTCTCATCCGCTGCGCCCTCAGGCTGTCGAAGCCGTGGGAGGGAGCGTTCTGACCGGAACGGAGCCTCGGGAGATCCGGGCTCGCGATCGAAGGAGACGGGAATGGAAGAGGTGACAGGCGGTTGTCTTTGCGGGAGCGTGCGCATCGCCGCGTCCGGACGGCCCTATCGCGTGGGTCTCTGTCATTGCATGGATTGCCGCAAGCATCACGGCACCCTCTTCCATGCCTCGGCCATCTATCCGCGGGACGCGGTCATGGTCGTCGGCGAGACGTCGCATTACAACAACCGCCACTTCTGCCCGCGCTGCGGCTCCTCCGTCTTCAACAGCTCTTCGGACGAGATCGAGATCAACATCGGCGTCCTCGACGCGCCCGACCTGGTCCGGCCGACTTACGAGAGCTGGGTCATCAGGCGCGAGGCCTGGCTGCCGCCGTTTCCGTTGAAGCATCGCTACGAGCGCGACCGCCAGGGCGAGGGGCGATCGGAGGATTAGGAGGGAAACGCCAGTCGGCCTGTAAGCCGGGTTCTGTAAGGCCGGGTTGCCCCGACGCGACGGCCATTCATCTGCGGCGGCGCTTGCGCGCCCCCTGATGCAACCAACCCGGACGGCGGCCTGGAGCCGAGGCTTGCCTTCCTTGCGGAGGACGTGCCGTCCCTATTCGGTCTTGCTCCCGGCGGGGCTTGCCTTGCCGGTCCCGTCGCCGGGCCCGCGGTGCGCTCTTACCGCACCTTTTCACCCTTACCCCCGTGTCGGGCCCGAAGGCCCGGTCGCAGAGGCGGTATGTCTCTGTGGCGCTGTCCCTGGGGTCGCCCCCGGCGGCCGTTAGCCGCCACCGTGTCTCCATGGAGCCCGGACTTTCCTCTGGGGTCGCCCCCAGCGGCCGTCCGGCCGACTGGCGGGCAAGGCCGTAGGCTTCGATGGGGGAGGGGTCAAGCGCAGGCTTGCCCCCGGGCGCACCTTCCTTCATGGACGGGACTCATGAACACCGAAGATGTCCTCGCCGAATTCCGCGACGCCGGAGCCCTGCTCGAGGGGCATTTCATCCTCTCCTCGGGCCGCCGCTCGCCGGTCTTCATGCAGAAGATGTTCATCTTCCAGGATCCCGAGCGCACGGCGCGCCTCTGCAAGGCGCTGGCGGAAAAGATCACAGAGCGGTTCGGGCGCATCGACCTCGTGGTCTCGCCGGCCGTCGGCGGCATCGTGCCGGGCTACGAGACGGCGCGGCAGCTCGGCGCCAAGGCGATCTTCGTCGAGCGCGAGGAGGGCCGCTTCAAGCTCCGCCGCGGCTTCGAGATCCCGAAGGGCGCGCGCGTCCTCATGGTCGAGGACATCATCACCACGGGCCTGTCGTCGCGCGAGTGCCTGGAGGCGATCCGCCCCTACCCCGGCGAGATCGTCGGCGCGGCCGTGCTGATCGACCGCTCGGCCGGCAAGGCGGACATCGGCGTGCCGCTGGTCGCGCTCGCAAGCTATTTCGTGCCCGATTACGCGCCTGACGAGGTGCCGCCCGAGATGGCGAAGCTGCCGCCCGTGAAGCCCGGCAGCCGCGGCCTGTCGGCCTGAGCGGAGCCTGGCGGGCATGATCATCGGCATTGGCTCCGATCTCTGCGACATCCGCCGCATCGAGCAGACGCTGGAGCGTCACGGCGCGCGCTTCACCGAGCGCGTCTTCACCGAGGTCGAGCGCGCCAAGGCCGACGGCCGCGGCCCCACCCGCGCCGCCACCTACGCCAAGCGCTTCGCCGCCAAGGAGGCCTGCGCCAAGGCGCTGGGCACGGGGATGCGGGCGGGCGTCTTCTGGCGCGACATGGGCGTCGTCAACCAGAAGAGCGGCCAGCCGACGATGCGCCTCACCGGCGGCGCGGCGGCGCGGCTCGCCAAGATCACGCCCGAGGGCTGCGACGCGATCATCCACCTGACGATCACCGACGAGCCGCCCTATGCGCAGGCCTTCGTCGTGATTGAGGCCCGCCCTCGCTGAGAATCCGCGCCATTGCCGCCCCCCGGACCCGTCGCTATATGGGCCGGACGCTTGTCCCTCCCTCCCCCGAAGGCATGATTCCTTGACGACCCAGATCGAGCAGAAGCAGGACGGTCTTTGGGAGACGGTCAAGATCGTCGTGCAGGCGCTGCTGATCGCGCTCGTGGTCCGCACCTTCCTGTTCCAGCCCTTCAATATCCCGTCCGGGTCGCTGATCCCGACGCTGCTGATCGGCGACTACCTGTTCGTCTCGAAATACAGCTACGGCTATTCGCGCCATTCCTTCCCGCTGAGCGCCGTGCCGATCTCCGGCCGCATCCTCGGCGCCGAGCCGAAGCGCGGAGACGTTGCTGTCTTCAAGCTGCCCTCCGACGGCTCGACCGACTACATCAAGCGCGTCATCGGCCTGCCCGGCGACAGGATCCAGGTGATCCAGGGCGTGGTGCACATCAACGGACAGGCGGCGCGAGAGGAAAGGATCGGCGAGGAGCCGATCGATCTGGGCGCCGGCTACCGCGGCCGCGCCGTCGCCTACTGGGAGACGCTGCCCAATGGCGTGCGGCACCGCATCCACAAGATCAGCGACGGCCGCGGCGTGTTCAACAACACCGGCGTCTACGAGGTGCCGCGCGGGCATTTCTTCATGATGGGCGACAACCGCGACAACTCGACCGACAGCCGCGACCCCTCCGTCGGCTTCGTGCCCTACGAGAATTTCGTCGGTCGCGCCGAGATCATCTTCTTCTCGATCGACGAGCGCTCCTCCGCCTGGCAGGTCTGGAACTGGCCCTGGGCGCTGCGGTTCGACCGCATGTTCACCCGAATCCGCTAGGCGGGCTCGGGCGATGAAGGCGGTCCGCGACCTCGCCGCGCTGCAGCTCCGCCTCGGGCATTCCTTCAGGGATGCTGGCTTGCTGGAGCAGGCGCTGACGCATGTCTCCAGCATCCGCAGCGGCGATCCCCGCACCGAGAGCTACCAGCGGCTCGAGTTCCTGGGCGACCGGGTGCTCGGCCTCGCCGTCGCCGAGATGCTGGCCGAGGCCTTTCCCGCGGCCGAGGAGGGCGAGCTGTCGCTCCGCTCCTCCGAGCTCGTCCGCAAGGAGACCTGCGCCGAGGTCGCCGTCGCCTGGGGCGTCGGTCCCAACATCCGGCTTGGTGGCGGCGAGGCGCAGAGCGGCGCGCGCAAGCGGCTTTCGATCCTGGGCGACGCCTGCGAGGCCCTGATCGGCGCCGTCTTCCTCGACGCCGGCTATGCGGCCGCAAAGGCGGTCGTCGACACCGCCTGGCGCCCGCGCATGCTCAGCCCCACGGCCGACCGGCGCTCGCCCAAGGCCGAGCTGCAGGAGCTGACGCAGGCGCGGGGCCTGGGCCTTCCGACCTACCGGGAGATCTCCCGCTCCGGTCCGCCGCACCGCATGACCTTCGTCATCATGGTCGAGGCCCCGCCGCTCGGCGGCGCCGAGGGCACGGGCGCCTCCAAGCGCGAGGCGGAGCAGGCGGCCGCGGCGGCGCTGCTGGCGTCGATCCGGGCACCCGAGGCGATGAGCGAGGCGTCATGAGCGAGAAACCCGCGACTGCCGCCGGATTCGTGGCCCTCATCGGCGCGCCGAACGCCGGCAAGTCGACGCTCTTGAACGCGCTCGTCGGCGCCAAGGTCTCGATCGTCAGCCGCAAGGTGCAGACGACGCGCAGCCAGGTGCGCGGCATCGCCATGGTGGACGGCGCGCAGATCGTCTTCGTCGACACGCCGGGCATCTTCCGGCCGAAGAGGCGGCTCGATCGCGCCATGGTCGAGAGCGCCTGGGGCGGCGCGGCCGACGCCGACCTCGTGGCGCTGCTGGTCGACGTGCGCAAATGGGACGAGCCCGAGACCACCGCCATCATCGAGCGGCTGGGCGAGGTTCGCCAGCCCAAGGCGCTGATCCTCAACAAGATCGACACGATCGACAAGCCGAAGCTGATCGAGATCGCCGCGAAGCTGAACGAGCGCGGCACCTTCGACGCCACCTTCATGATCGCGGCGCTCACGGGCTACGGCGTAAAGGACATGGCCGCCTGGATGGCGGCGCGCATGCCGAAGGGTCCCTGGCTCTATCCCGAGGACCAGATCTCCGACGCGCCGCTGCGCTTCCTCGCGGCCGAGATCACGCGCGAGAAGCTGTTCGAGCGGCTGCACGACGAGCTCCCCTATCGCTCCACGGTCGAGACCGAGACCTGGGAGACGTTGAAGGATGGCTCGGTCAAGATCAACCAGACGATCTATGTCGAGCGCGAGGGCCAGCGGAAGATCGTGCTGGGGGAGGGCGGCTCCACCATCAAGGCGATCGGCCAGGCGGCGCGCCGCGAGATCGCCGAGGCGGCCGAGGCCAAGGTCCACCTCTTCCTCTTCGTGAAGGTGCGCGAGAACTGGGGCGACGACCCCGAGCGCTACCGCGAGATGGGGCTGGAATTCCCGAAGGAATGAATGATCGGCGGACCGTGCATTCCGCCTTTTCGCTCCAATCGCCATCCGCTAAGACGCCCCCGCCGATCCGAGGAGCCCGCCATGGCCATCACCCTGCCCGACGTCCACACCCAGGCGGAGACGCTGGTCCAGGCGCTGCCTCACCTGCAGAAGTACGACCAGACGACGGTCGTGGTGAAGTACGGCGGCCACGCGATGGGCGACCGCGCGGCGGCCGAGGATTTCGCCGAGGACATCGTGCTGCTCGAGCTCGCCGGCGTGAAGCCGATCGTGGTGCATGGCGGCGGCCCGCAGATCGGCAAGATGCTCGACAAGCTCGGCATCAAGAGCGAGTTCCAGGCCGGCCTGCGCGTCACGGACCAGGCCACCGTCGAGATCGTCGAGATGGTGCTGGCCGGCTCCATCAACAAGCAGATCGTCGGCTGGATCGGGGCCGAGGGCGGGCGCGCCATCGGCCTCTCGGGCAAGGACGGCAACATGGTGGTGGCCGAGAAGGCCAAGCGCACCATGAAGGACCCTGACTCCAACATCGAGCGCGAGATCGACCTCGGCTTCGTGGGCGAGCCGAAGACGGTGAACCGCGAGGTGCTTGACGCCGTCCTCACGGCCGAGCTGATCCCCGTGCTGGCGCCGGTCGCCACGGGCGAGGACGGCGCGACCTACAACGTCAACGCCGATACCTTCGCGGGCGCCATCGCCGGCGCCATGAAGGCGAAGCGCCTGCTGCTGCTGACCGACGTGCCCGGCGTGCTCGACAAGGACAAGAAGCTGATCCCGGAGCTGACCGTCGAGGATTGCCGACGCCTCATCGCCGACGGCACCGTGACCGGCGGCATGATCCCCAAGATCGAGACCTGCATCTACGCCATCGAGAAGGGCGTGGAGGCTGTCGTCATCCTCGACGGCAAGGTGCCGCACGCCGTGCTTCTGGAGCTGCTGACGGACCATGGCGCCGGCACCATGATCCGGCGCTAGCGCGCTTTCCGTTCGGATGGAAACATTTGAACTGAGAGAATGCGCGCCAGATCAGGAGTCTGAGCATGGTCTGATCGAAAAGGTGGTGTCCCCTTTTCGGAACATGCTCGAGGCAATCCGTTAACGCCATCATGGTCTCCTGACCCTCCGGCTCCTATGTAAGGGAGCCGGAGAGCCCATCAGGACCATGAAGATTCCATCGGAAGACATCGCATCGGCAGCCGCGAACCAAGCGGCTGCGGCGGCCTTCGACCATGTCGACACCTGGGTGTTCGACCTCGACAACACGCTGTACCCGGCCGATTCCGCGCTCTGGCCGCAGATCGACGACCGCATCACCGCCTACCTGATGGAACTCTACGGGCTCGACGGCCTCGCCGCCCGCGCGCTGCAGAAGCATTTCTACCAGCGGCACGGCACCACGCTGCGCGCCTTGATCGACCACGGCGACGCCGATCCGGATCATTTCATGGATTTCGTCCATGACATCGACCGCAGCTCGATCACGGCCGATGGCCGGCTTCACGCCGCGCTGTCGAGGCTGCCGGGCCGCCGCCTGATCCTCACCAACGGCTCCGAGCGCCACGCCGAGGAGACGGCGAAGGCGCTCGGCATCCTCGAGCATTTCGATGCGATCTTCGACATCAAGGCCGCCGCCTACATTCCGAAGCCCGAAGCCGTCGCCTTCCAGAAATTCTTCGAGCGGCACGGCGTTGATCCGACGCGGGCCGCCATGTTCGAGGATCTCGTCCGCAATCTCGAGGCGCCGCATGCCGCCGGCATGCGCACGGTGCTGATCCGGCCGCGCGCGGGGGTCGTCGACAAGCGCGACGAATGGGAGCGCGCGGCGCAGGCGCAGCCCTATGTGGACTTCGTCACCGATGACATTGCCGGCTTCCTGGAGACCGTCGTTCCGCCTCGCGCCGTCGCGGCGGCGTAAGGTCGCGAGAAGCCATGGAATGAGGGCTTGCAACCGCCGGCGTCCTTTGGCATAGAGCGCCCACCCACGGCGGCACGCACTTCGGTCGGGCCGCGGTTCTGGATGCGGGAGTAGCTCAGGGGTAGAGCACAACCTTGCCAAGGTTGGGGTCGAGGGTTCGAATCCCTTCTCCCGCTCCAATTTTAGACAATAAATCAGTAAGTTAGAATGGGCCGCCTTTGGGGCGGCCTTTTCGTTTGCGAACCGGGGTGCCTTTTGGGGTGCCAGTCTGAGCCCTTGCTTCGCCGCGCCGTGTCTCTCTGCGCGATGACTTCTGTTCACTGCGTTGCTAACGTCTCTGATTACAGGGGACGAAGGATGGCGCGGGGCCGGCAGATTGCTCAGAAGGCATGGCGGAAGGCAGCTTTGGTCGAACGCGTAGACGAGCCCCTCGCGGCATTCGCTAATCGCCTTGGTACTTGTCTCCACGGTCCCGATTGGCGCGCCAACATGCTGGATGTGCTAAATGGCACCCTTCCACTCCACATTAGTGCCGGTTCGGATGCCGACTGCGCGACCTTCGTACGCGACCAGATACTAGCTGGACTGCGTTGCGGCATACTCAAGGCCCGCATTCCCCTCACGATCAGATCTTTGGCAAGTGCTCGCGAATCGCCGAGCGACGAAACTTTTTTTGATGCCACTGACGAGGACAAGGCATTTTATATCGAGCGCCTTAGCGAAGACGACCCAATATTCCAGGATGACGGCGCACCAAAGTTGCGTTGGTTCTCCATCACGAAGGAGTTTTGGGCTGTCACGCCGGAACCCGACATCGATTGGAGTGCTTCAAGCATATCTATTCCGACCGACTTCCTCCGGGACCGCTCGGTTGACGTGCGGTCCAACCGCTACCTGTCAGAGAGCTTTGACGTGCCTTCTATTGCCGCGGCGGTGCCTATTCGGATTGAGCATCCTGACCGTGCGCTACGTCGCGTGACTGTCTATGAGGATGCTCCAAGCGAAGAATGGCTGCGCCGCTACAAGATATATCGCACGGATGGACGACCGGAGGCGCTGGCCGCCGCGTGGCGCTACCTAGCTATTGCTGCACGCGCTAGTGGGCCGCCGAGTGCCGCTGATCTTGCGCGCCACATGCAAGACTACCTCGAAGCACAGGGATTGTCTCCTACGCGAACGCCGAGTGACGCGACTATGCGAAACTCCGGCTTCCAAGAGATGGCGACGCGCGTACTCAAGCAGCTCGGCGAGAGCGACCTAAGCAGCTCTGTACTCGTGTCGAGCAACCCTCGCCGTCGATGACCCGTCTGATAGAGCTCAACTCTGTCATTTTTCGCTGTCAGACACCGTAAGCCACCGGGCTATGCTCTAAGGGGACTATGAAAACCCCGAAGGTCATCAGGCGGCAGCCAAATCGGTCCTCACGTCCGTTCCAGCCGAAGTTGTTTTCAGTCAATCAATCTTGTGATCTGCTCGGAATTGGTCGCACAAATTTTTATAGTCTCGTTGCTGCACAGAAGCTGAGCGTAGTGAAGTTGGGCCGCCGCACCCTCGTTCCTGCGGAAGTTATCGACGCTTTTCTTGCGTCGCTGTCCGATACCTCCGCCAATTCATCCGGAGGATCATAAGGTGTCGGAAAATTCAATGATCTGCGGAAAAAGCGTGGCCTCAAGTCCGAGCAATCTGGACGAACTGAAAGCCGCGCTTTTAAGGCGAAGCTCGCTGCCGCCGACAAGGAGGTAAGCTGAAGCGTAAAATCGAATCGAATAACTGCAAAAGAAAATATAGAACAGGAGTTGAACATGAGAATACACATCATCAATCCTATCCTGCAACAGGTTCTTAGTTTAGCCCGGGCAGGCTATCAAATCGTTCCATTGTTTGAACCAGAATTCGGCGGCTGCTCATGCGGCGACACGACCTGCTCGAGAGCGGGTAAACATCCCCGTACTCGGAACGGAGTAAAGGATGCGACGAACGACCCAGATGTACTCAAAGGCTGGTGGAAGCGCTGGCCCAAAGCTAACTTCGGCCTCGTAACGGGTTCAAAATCAGGCCGCTTCGTTCTCGACGTTGACGGACCTGAGGGGCGCGAGACCTTAGCTAGGCTCAGCGGCAATAGGCCGCCAGCTCCGGCCTCTGCCATGGTTCGCACGGGGCGCGGGGAGCACTACTATTTTCTCGCAGCAGGTTTGCGAGTTCGCAACATGCGCATAGGACCTGGTCTCGAGCTACGGGGCGATGATGCGTACGCTGTTGGTCCTGGGAGCCGCCATGCTTCGGGCGCAGTTTACCGCCCCGCCAGTCGCCGAAAGGGTCGCCTGCTTCTGATAGCTGCGCCGCCACCAGACTGGCTCAGAAGGCTGATTGAGGGAGAATCAAGAAGCGCTTTGCCAACCATCAGCGGGGACGAGCGACAGGGCAACTATGCTGAAGCCGCATTGAGCAGCGAGCTTGAGCGCCTGCGCCACGCGTCGGCAGGCAGCCGGAACGACACCCTCAACAAGTGTGCTTTTCGGCTTGGCCAGTTGGTCGGTGCAGATCTGCTCAATCGAGGGCGGGTCGAATCCGCAATGGCGTCAGCGGCTCGCGAGATTGGGCTCGGTGACAAGGAGGCGCAGGCCACGATTCGTAGTGGCCTTGATGCTGGCATGAGCCAGCCGCGCATCGTCAACCTGCAGCCCTCGTCTGTACAAGCTGCCGTCGACGAGCAAGAGGACTCGCTCCTTCGTGAGCTGGCGTCGCTTGGTGAAACGGACGCAGACAACGCACGCCGTCTGGCCCGACGTTTCTCGAATTGCCTTGTCTGTACCCCCGGCAATGGATTTCTCACCTACGACGGGCAACGATGGCGGCGAGACGATACGAGGCGTAGCACTGCCTTAGCCGAGGAGACGGCGCGAGCGATTGCCTTGGAGGCGCGGTACCTTAGAGATCACCGCGATCAAGCGCGTCGCGCGTCCTTTGCCAACACGTCACTCTCCAAAGGGGCGCTTGATCGAATGCTGGATCTCGCTAAGCCACACCTGATGCGAGCCGATAAAGATTTTGACATCGAGCATTACAAATTAAACGTTGAAAATGGCACGATTGATTTGCGTAATGGGGCGCTTCTAAAGCACCAGTCTTTGGACATGTTTACTAAAATGGCGGCAGCCCCGTATAACCCTGCAGCAAAATGCCCCGTATTTATGGATTTTATGAGAAAAATACTGAATGACGATGATGATTGTATTCGATTTCTGCAGAAAGCGGTCGGCTACACTCTTACAGGCGAGATTACCGAACAGGTGCTGTTTGTCTTACAAGGGCCGGGAGCTACCGGAAAATCGACGTTCATCAATTTGATACGTGACATCCTTGGCGACTATGGCCTGCAAACACCTACCGAAACGCTGATGGCGAAGCGATTGGAAGGGGGCATTCCGGCCGACTTAGCAAGGTTGGACGGCGCGCGCATGGTCGTAGCGGTAGAGGCCAATTGGACGCAGCAAATTGACGAGGCGCGGGTCAAAGCTATGACAGGTGGAGAGCCCATCGCTGCACGTCACCTTTATGGCCACTGGTTTCAGTTTCAGCCGGCGTGCAAAATTTGGCTTGTGGTCAACGATCTCCCGGGCGTCCGGGGAACGGCCGAAGCGTTCTGGCGGCGTGTCCGGCTTGTCCCATTCAATGTCGTGATCCCGGAAAAGGATCGCGATCCAAACCTGCTGAAGAAGCTGAAGGCGGAAGCCGCGGGCATCCTGGCTTGGGCGGTCGAGGGCTGCATTGCTTGGCAGCGTGAAGGGCTCATCCCGCCCGACGCAGTCAAGCGTGGGGTCGAAGATTGGCAGGACAAATCTGATCATGTGAAGCGCTTTTGCACCGATGAGATAGTCTTTGAGCATGGTAATTTCGTGACATCTCACGATCTGTTTCAGCGGTACCAAACTTGGTGCAAAAAGAACGGAGAAAAGCCGCTCGATAACCGCAAACTGAAAGGCGCGTTGCTAGGGTGCGATCTCACCTTCAAAAAAGTGAACATTGGTTCGACTTGGCGCGACGTCAAGTTACGGCTGGACGGGTAGGGCGTAGGTGCCCCCGGGGGCGTAGGTGCACCCGGGGGGCACCGCCAACCATGGGTGGTGGTAGCAGTGACACCACCCTTATCACCTCGGGAAAACAAGCATCGCCTATGTTTTATCATAATCGAATGAGCTGTCACACATGCCACTGCGGCATCATTTAGCTTTCAATTCGCAGTTTCTCCATAGTAGAAATGATATCACTATCGAGAGTCAATTAACGCATATTGACATGCATTATTACGTTCGTGCGAGCTTTGCCTTAGATAGGCAAGGCTAAATATGACCAAGCAAGCGCATTGGACCTTCTTTCGCAGCATGGCTGAAAATTCACTGGCTATGGCACCACAAGGGTATCTTGAGGGTATCGCGCAGGGTTTGAGGCGTGACGGCGTTTGCGACGCTGTCGCCGCGCACGACACACCCGCGCTTTATGATTGGCTCGTGGGGGTGATGCAGCTGCAAGGCATCGCAGACAGAAGCGCCGCGGCCTTCGTCGATGCGAATGGCCTCGTCAGCTGGGAGGACGTCGCGGTGACACTCGCCGGTCGAGCGAGTTGTCCGCGGCTCAGCAGCTTCTGGCATTTCCATGGTTGCGGCTATCGCAAGGATGCTGCCGCTTGTGCCGAGCCGCTGCACATCGGGTCATGCTCGATACCCCAACATCCGACTCGGAAGGGCTCGCTAATCATCGGCGCTTACGCCTTGGCGCTGTTTATGCGCGATGTTTGTGATTGCGATTTTGTCGGTTGGATCGACAGGTCTCTGGAGCACGCGGATCCCGGGCCGGCAGCTCGTGATCGCGGGGTGCGCATGGGTGCTGCCCTCCTCGATGGCATGCGCGGCATCTACAGCCTCGGCGACAAGGTCCTCTCGATGGCGCTCGCCGATCTGCTGCTTGCCGCCGACCCACAGCGGGAGAGATGGGTCACGACCGGCGCATCGATGATCGCGATCGACACCCTGCTTCATAACCACCTGCATCGGAGCGGCGTCCTGCGCCGCTTCGGGGCTGAGCACCCCTATGGCCCGCGCTGCTATGCAGCCGGCGGCTGCTCAGATCTCGTCCGTGGGCTGGCCGAGCGGATCGATGCGCGCCAGTTCGATACAACCTACCCGGCCAACTTTCCGCGCTTCATCCAGTTCGCCATTTGGCAGCTGTGCTCAACCTCTGGTTTCAATGTTTGCAACGGCAACCAGATCGACGACACACGCGGTTGCGCGAACGATCGCTGCCCGGCTTTTGCAGCGTGTGATCGGCTCGCCTTGTTTCCAGCACCTGAACGGTCAGGCGGGCCAGCTCATCGCTAGGCGACCAGGACACGGGCGGCAGCGGGGCATGCGAAGGCTATGCCGGCAGCTGGGTCGCCACGCGGCCACGCGAAGCTTGCCAACAGTCGTTGCAGGCACTCGCTTGACAATAGGATAATAGTCCTATATACCGGTGGTTGTCGCCTCGGCGCTGTGACCTTGGCGGCCCATGATAGGAAATCGCTATGCTGCATCTACAAGTCGGCCGAAGGCCGCGACACCAGGACATCGCTGAACGTGCATTGAGGGGGCTTCTGGCCTCCTCAATCATTTCGGGGGGTAGGCGATGACCCCGCAGACCCAAGCCAATTCATTGCAGGCGCCACCACCAGCCATCGTCGTGTTCGGCCGTGACGACGCGGGCAAGCCCCATGCCTCCTCGTTCGTCGCGAACGAAGTCGCTTTGGCCCAGAAGGCTGCCCGGCTGATGGGCATGAAGGTGATGCCGGTCGATACGGAGGCCCAGCAGGCACTCGCAGCCAAGGTGCCGCGCGGGCGGGTGTTCGCTTCCGGTCGAGCGTTCACGCCCTTCATCAAAGGCCCTCTCTTTGACGCGCTCGTGGCAGCCTGCCCGGCCGACGAACCTGCACCGGAGCCTGCCACGTCATCGCAGTCGCCCGATGCGGCGGCTGAGCTCACCTCATCGACCGATCAAGCTGGCGAACGGGAGCCGGCTGCGCTGCAGAACGACGGTGCCGAAGCGCCGCGTCAGCCGCACCACTGGGGAGACATCAAGGTCGGTGCAATCGTGCTGGCGTCAACCGCGCCGCGGCATCTGGACTGGCATGAGTGCCTTGTCATCGCAGTAGCCAGCGATCGCGTCACCCTGCGCTACTGCGACTGGCCGCACGAACCAATCTTCAAGCGCAAGCGGACCGAGCTGGCCCTGATGCACCCGTCACGCCAGCCGGAGCCGCCGCTCGACCCCGGCGCTGCCCCCGCTGTCGATTGATGCGCCTGCCCGGGTCGCACTGGCCCGGGCCGGTTGCCCCCACAACAGGACCATCAATCATGAAACACATCAGCAAGCTTACCAGCCAGCGCGTACGGGCCCTCAACGACCAGCTGCGGCGCGATGGTGCCGGCGGCACCATCGTCGCTACGAGCGGCGTGCGTGCCCTTGGCCATGCCACTCTAAAGCTTCTTCTCGATGCCGTTGCCCGCTTCGACAAGTTCAGCGACGCCAACGACCCCTATCGCGAACATGACTTCGGCATGGTTGAAGCCGGCGGGGTGACAATTTTCTTCAAGATCGACGCTTACGACACCGATCTCCACTTCCATTCGCCTGACCCAGCCGACCCGGCTGTTACGCGGCGCGTCATGACACTGATGCTGCCGGCCGAGTACTGAGGTGCCGGCGACCCGACATGGGGCCTTAGCGCCGTGCCTACGCGCCCGTCTTGGGGCGCACGGGCTGTTCACGACCCACAGCCGTCGCCGGCGCGTTTGCCGACCTGCGGCCCGCGCGCAACGGCTGAAGCGGTGCGCTGCCTGGATCAGGGGCGCGAAGCAGTTCGTCGACCGCGACCTCGAATGCTGCTGCCAAGCGGTCCAGCACATTGATGGTCGGGTTTACCGAGCCCTGCTCGATACGGCTGAGGTATGGCGCGGCGATCGATGCATCGAGCCCAAGTTTCTCTTGGCTCCAACCGCGTTCGACGCGCAGCCGCCGCACATTCCACGCAAGCCTTACCCGCCCATCCATCGCGGCAACGCACGCTGGTTGCGCCGGTTAATCCATGACGTATACGATAAGGATTCGGTGGATGCTCGGCTGTCAGCCACATCGCGGAAAGGGAAGAGGACGCGGATGCCGCCTCGCATGTCAGGTGTTTGCAGATTGGTGCGATGCCGATTGACGGCGCTGATTGGGTTAACTGCGTCGCTCCTGCCGTTGGCCGCCTGTTCGCCTGAGCCAAGCTGTAAGGACGCCACGGTGCTCGAAAGGCTGCGTAAAGGCACTGAGCAGGGGATGCGCGACATGCGCATGTTTGGCGAGCAGCTCCGTGTCACCAGCGTCACGGCGACGCCGGTTGAGCGCAGGGGGTCGGGTTTGCTCTGTCTCGGGCAGCTGACAGTTGCTGATGCGATCGCACCCCAGGACGGCGTCAGCACAGCTTCGCGACCACCGCCCCTGCAACTTGAGCCGTTCCAAACGCGGTTGAACTTTTCCGTCGACATTCTCGACGGTGAGCTGATCACACGCTGGGACAGGACGCAGCTCTTTCAGGTGACCATGTTCGCTGCCGGCTTCGCGGCGATGGGCCAGCAAAAGTTACCGACGCCGTTTACGCCGGCACCGCGGTAGTAATGAGGAGAGAAGAATGGAGAGCGTGTCAAAATGGCATTGGTTGATCGTGCTTTCGATCTACGGGGTGTCGTGCTTATGCTCGCATCCTGAAACGGCTCGGCTACTCTGGCTGATCAGCGGTGATAGGCCTTTTTCCCATCTTCACTTGATCGGCTTTGCGCCCAGAACGGGCGTATCGCTGCCATCGGTCTAAAGACCGCTATTGGCCACGTTTTGCAGGAAGCTCCGCGCTGAGCAGACACAATCTCCGCAGGGCAAATGGCAGCTTTAGCTCTATCTGCATGCGGTCACTGGCGGCATCGCACTCGATGCGAGGCTAGGCCGCCTGAACCAACTGCGCGTTCCGTACGGTTTTGAAAGCAGCCACAAGTTGGTTCAGCCGAGCGATCTGCTGAGTGAGTGTATCCGCAGAGGCTGAGCTTTCTTCGGCAAAAGCCGCATTCTGATGAGTTATCTCGTCCATGAGCGTCACGGTCTCGCTTATCTCCTGGATGCCATTCGCTTGCTCACTAGCGGCGGTCGAGAATTCGGCGATCGTGGCAGCGGTCCGCTTCGATGAACATACGATCTGGTTAAGCGCTCCACCAGCGGACCGGACAAGCTCTACGCCGTCACTAATCTGCGACGTCGAAGTCTGGATGAGGGTCGTGATCTGCTTAGCTGCTTCAGACGAGCGGTGCGCAAGGCTCCGAACTTCAGAAGCGACGACGGCAAACCCCTTGCCTGCATCGCCGGCCCGAGCAGCCTCGACGGCAGCATTCAACGCCAGAAGGTTCGTTTGAAAGGCGATGTCGTCAATGACCAAGTTGATATCGGAAATCTTTCGGCTTGCAACTTCGATGTCTGCCATCGCACCGATCGCGCGGTGAACAATGCTGCCCCCTGTCTCGGCGACGCTCGTCGCCTCTTCGGCTATGGCTACAGCCTGACGGGACGCCTGAACGCTTGTCTTCACTGATGTGGAAAGCTGCTCTGCCGTGGCCGCAGTTTCCTGGAGTGATGCAGCCTGATTCTCAGTTCGACGGGAGAGTTCATCCGCTCCCGCATTAATCTCATAAGCCGAGATGGCCACTTCTCGCGCAGTGACCTGGATCGTCGCCACCATGTCGGCAAGTCGCGAGATGGTGTGGTTGATCGCGTTCTTGAGGTCGGCAAAGCGGCCCTGATAATCCGTGTAAACCGGCGCGGTCAGATCGCCCTGCGCTACACGCCCGAGAGATTCGGCGAACTCACTTGTCGCTTGGTCCACCACGGTATTGATGGCATTGATGCCGGAGACGAGCTGGCTGATATGGGGGTCGTCGCTCGTAATCTTTAGGCGAGCCTTAAAATCGCCTTGGGCGGCTGCGGTAACGACCGCCCCGACTTCATCGACGACGCGGACCATATTTTCAGCCTGAGCAATGCGCACCGCCGTTGCAGCCCGCTCCTGCGCTTCAAGCTCTCTCACGCGCGCAAGGTTGTCGCGGAAGGTCGCCGCCGAGCGCGCGATCTGACCAATCTCGTCTTGTTGCTCTGTCCCATCGATCTTCACTTGCAGATTGCCCGAGGCAAGCTCGTCAAGCGTCGTGCTTATGCCTTTGATCCGCCTTGAGAGACCGCCTGCGACGATGATCGCGTATACAATCGTCAGCACGCCTGAAATTATGAGAGCAATCTTGTTGAGCTGATTGCTGACTGAGCGCCGAGCAGACTCATATGCCGTAGCGTCAGTAAATGCTTTCTGCAGTCGGTCCTGTAATTTCCCAGCCTGAGACGAGATACTTGCAACAGCCAGTTGAAATCTATCCGCTTCCAGATCGCGCAGGGCTAAAATTCGCACATGCTCCTCGAATGCTGCGGTATAAATGCCAACGAGATTGACGAACGCGGTACTCCTTCCACCGAAGGAAGTCGATTTCAATACACCGGTGAGGTCGGAGGCGGCTCGCACCAAATCTGAGACATAGCGCTGGTCCAAACGGAGCAGAAAGTCCTTCTCATGCCGGCGAACGGTCAAAAGCAGGTTCTGTGCGTTAAGGATCTCGATATCGCCACGTGTCGCGGCCTGCTCCTTAAGGCCTTCCTCCAACTTGCGAATCGCGGTGCGAAAGCTGCCTTGGGTCCCTTCGTCGGGGCTAAAACCAAGACGGACGTCGAAGGCGGCAAGCGCTTCCAATGACGCCGTGATTGTATCGATAGAACTGGCGACGGCTTTGGCGGCATACTGTTCCGGCGTTGGCGCGCTCGCGAGTGTTAGGGCATGACCGCGCAGCTCTGCTAACAATGCCTTCGTACGGCTGACACCATCGGGGCTTGAGCGGCGCAGGAATTCTGATGCAGAGACCTGAAGGCTTACGGCGGACTGCCCGACAGAGGCCGCCGTCGAGGCTCCCTCGTCGATAACCGCAAGGGCCTCGGAGCTGCGACCGCTCAGGTAGTCAGACCAGCTGAGCAGGGCAGCTGTCACGGCAATGACGATGAATGGAAAGCCAACTAAAAGATAAATTCGCCTGCGAACTGTCATTTTGGGGGCTCTAGAATGTGATATTTTTTTTTATAAAATAGGAGTTTATTGAGCGTTAACATGAAAAATTTCACCGCTTCAAGCAGGTGCCGTCTATTGAGTAGGCTAAGCCGTCCTTTGGCCTCTAGCGGACGGTCAATCCAGACCTTATTGTCGCGCACGGCTCCGCGCATGCCGTTCGCGTCGCAGCCCTTGCCCGCCGACTTCATTGCGCCCTCGCGCAGATTTGCCATCAGCCCTACCGCGCAGACGATTTTGCCTTTTGCGCCAGCAGCGAGCTGAGTCGGGCGCGCCTGTGTGATTGAGCGCACGGAAAGCGACGCGTTTCCTCGTCAATCTCTCCTTCGACAAATGATCTGACAGGAGACGACCATGGCCGCCACAAGCCTCAACAAGCCCTTCGCTGTTCCTGTCGGAGTGACTCGGGATGAAGGATCGGGAACCGCAAATTACATCTACGGCACCAGCGCGGGCGACAACCTGATTGGCACCAGCGCCACGGATGCCATTTTCGGCGGCGCAGGCAACGACGGCCTTGAGGGTGGAGGAGGAAACGATGTTCTAAACGGTGGCACCGGCTTCGATGTTCTGAACGGTGGTGCCAGCGTCGATACGGCTAGCTACGTCGACGCGATCGGCGCTGTGCAGGTTCAGCTCGGCGGAACCAGCCTCGGCAGCGCCACTGTCACTGCGGATCAAGGCGACTGGCTGATCAGCATCGAGAATGTCTGGGGGTCCAGCTACGCGGACTACCTCGCTGGCGACCAGTTTTCCAATCAGCTCTCGGGCATGAATGGCAATGACACGATCTTTGGATTTGGCGGTGCCGACACTCTCGCCGGAGGTGCCGGCAACGACCTTCTCGACGGTGGCGCTGGCGCTGATCGACTTGACGGTGGAGAGGGTGTCGACACGGTCAGCTATGCCAACTCGGCCTCCGCGGTCTATGTGAGCCTGTCATCCAACAGTCAGGTCGGCGGCGATGCGGCCGGCGATAGCTTCATCAACGTCGAAAATCTTGAGGGCTCTCGGTTTAGCGACACGCTGCGTGGCGATGGCAACTTTAACACGCTCATTGGGGGCGACGGAGCCGACAAGCTGTTCGGTGAAGGCGGAGCCGACGTTCTCATCGGAGGCCGGGGAGCCGACGTGCTATCGGGCGGCATCGGGCGCGACACGTTCGTGATCTCCAGCACTGACGTTACAACCGGCACCGACATCGTCACCGACTTCGAGCGCGGCTTCGATCGAATCGACCTACGATCTTTCGGCCTTACCGATCGTCCTGGTGCCGATGAAGTGGGTGTCGGCCCAGCCAACGGACAAGCATGGCTTTACGACTCGCCATCTCGGTACCAGTTAGTCTTCGATAACGTTGACCGTACACTCTACCGGGTCTTGGCGACCCGTGAGAATGCCGATGGTGACTATTACGTCTCGGAAAAGCAGGCGCTTGTGACCTTAACCGGAGTCGCTGCGCTAACCGGTGACGATCTGATATTGTCGTGATGTCATCGAACCTGAGTTTTTCCTGCCTCAGACTGCCATTACCGGATCAGATGTGTAGCTCCCCCTGTCGGGCCGACGCCGTTGGGAACGGGAATGTCTGTCGCGCCGTAGTTGCTGTTCAAGACCATGGTAGGGCCTTCCGACAGTGTAAATCGACGCGCGACGATGATCGTGTAGGCCGACTGATCTGAAACAGGTTTGTTGGCGGCAACGAACAGACGGCCCTGCGGCAAATAAATCGTCCCGAGAAGCATGCGGGTGTCGTTGCTATAGATTTCGAACTGCTGCTGGAGAGGATTGGCCCGCCCTTCGGTGATCAGGAGGCCGGCCATCGAACCTGATTTCGGTGCGGTGAGGGACACGACGGTCTGCTCTTCCAGTTTCATGATGGCACTGCCGCCACTGAAATGGAGATTGACGTTGACGCCGGTGAGCCTGCCGCCGTTCTTCACGAGCAGCGGCCCATCCTTGAAAATGTAGATGCCGGGGTTCAAAGTGACGATCGCCTTGTCCTCGATCGTCAGCCCTCCGCAGTAGGTGCCTTCGCTCAACGTCTCCATAACACTCTTGACGACATAGTTCGTCTTGACGCAGGGGCCGGGCGACGGCAGCGGACGAGACAAAAGCGGGTCGGGCAGGACAGGGCAATCGGTTCGCGGCGTCGGCATGAAGCTACCTGCCCCACCCGCTTCCTTGCCACCCGCGGAGCAGATGAAGTTCGCCACCATCGACGCCGAGTTTTTGGCAACGAGGCCGTCGGACTTTTTCGAGTTGGAATAGACGGCGCAGCCCGGCGCGCTAAGCTTGGCGGTCTTTTCAAGCTCGACTGTCTGGTTTTGGGCTACCTCCAATCCCACGACGCAAATTGGCGAGCCACCCGTCATACGGGCGCTTGCCGTCACCTTCACGGGCAGCGAACGCTCGGAGCGGAAGAAGTGTATGATATATGTCAGGGGCTGAGCTGAGAGAGTCACGCTTGCAGTTCTGGCAGTAGCGTCAGCCGCAGGATCGATCGTGACTTGATCTGCGTGGTCCCCGAGCCCAGCCTTGGCATAGGAGACCATGGCGTCACGGATGACCTTCTCGTTGGTGTTGCCAAGCCGAAATTCGCGAGCACCGGCTATGGCGGCGGAGTCGGCTACAGCCTGAAGTCGGAAGCGCTGGTTGCTGGCATTTGCGATGTCGAGTGCCGCTCCTCCGGCCAGCACAATAGCCCCAAGCGCGAGACCAAAAGCGACCGAGAGACCAGCAGAGTGGTCGTAAGTAAAGGTGCGAATCAGGCGTTTAATCGTGTGAGCCTTAGGCCAAAAGGGTCCAATCAGCATGCAAGGCATCGGACGTTTGACGGGGGAAAGCCCTACATCATCATCACAAAAGTTAAAATTGTCCTGAAGGCCGTTAGCGTGAGAGCGTATGCAGGTGCCCTATCCCACAGTCTTGGCTGAAAAGTCATTGAGAAGGTGATAGATGTATGTGGTAGCCAAGGCCGCTGTCTAAATTGACCGTAGCGGGTTGAGCCCGCCTCCGCCTGAACAATCTTTAAAGCGGGTTCGTAGGCGCCAGTTGCCTGTCGGGACGTTCTCAGAAGCGCGCTCCTTTGCGTGCCAAAACGGTTAAATTCGATCAATTGGCCGACATCCTTGGCCCACATCGACTCGATGTCCCAATACGAATTGACTAAAACCTCATCACTGGACGTGATGCAAGCAATTGCACACACTGATCAAGCTTCAGTAGCGCTGAGCGTGGCCTTTAAATTTTTCGGCAAGCCGCTGTGTATGGTAAAAAAATGTTGCTGTTGGCAGCGCAACTTGCCTCAGGCGCGCTAACGTCATCTGCGGAGTTTCCGTGCGATACACCTCTGGGTTGTATCTTTCGGAGATCGCACATGCTCCCGGTTGTACTTGAGAAGTGCAGGTTCTGGGACGACGCGCGGGGCAACGTTGCGCTCGCGTTCGGACTGGCGCTCATTCCTATCGTCGGCGCGGCGGGCACGGCGCTGGATTATCAAGCAGCTAGCAACGTGCGCGCGCAGCTTCAAACCGAAGCCGACGCGGCGGCGCTCGAGGTGATGAAGGCAGCGGCCGAGATCCAGACCAATTCGGCCAATCTCCTAAAGTTGCCGTGGGAGCGTAGCGCCATGATCGAGCAGAAAGCTGCTACGATCATCGCTGCGCGTCAGGAGATGGCGCGCTCGCGCGCTCCCAACCGCGCAAGCGGCGTGACGATGTCGGGCCGCTGGGAAGATCTCTTGAAGACGGAGTATACGCTCACTGCGAGCGGCAGCGTAAAGCGCTACTTTACCCTCGCCGGCATCGGCGGGTCGGAACCGAACATGCCGGTCAAATTCAGCGCTTCGGCCAAAATGGAAGTGCAAACGAGCATGAGCACGAGCGTGCCGCAGCTCGCGAACCCCGGCTACGAAGCGGGCGACTACAACCGCATCTACGCCTACTGCTACGACGACACCAAGAAGAACGAGACGAGCAAGGGCCGCAGCAAGATGACGCCGATCTCGTCAAACGGCACGAGCGGCAGCTATGTCGAGCTGACATCGGGCGCTGCCTTCCAGAACGTCCAGATGCCGGTCTGCGAAGGCAACGAGGTGCTGTCCTGGCGGCTCTACAACGTGCGCGGACAGCGCACCAATTCGAACGCGTGGCCGCGCGACACCTGGAACAGCACCACCAAGCTCTGGTCGCAGACGGACCGTTCGGGCTACGAGATCTACAACCACTATTCAGACACGAAGCTCAACGGCAACTCAGGGCTTGAAGACTACGCCTTCCGTGGCGACGCCTTCGGCTACAACAGCCCGATCAAGATGATGGAGACGGTGGTCTGCGACACGATGGACCAGTGCACGCCGGGCAAGCCCGGGTCCATCATCCCGTCCGGCAAGAGTCGCTCTCCCAATCCGCAGAACAATAGCTGCCAGCCCGGCAAGTTCATGTACATGGGCTGGGAAGACCGCCCGTTCCTTAAACGAAATCTTGGGCTGAATGATTTTTCAGCCAACAACAGCCTCCAGTGGACGGACTCGGATTACGACGACATTACACTCGTTATTTCTTGCCCCGAGAAAAAGATCACGCAGTACACTGCCAAAGTGCGTCTGTCGAAGTAAACTAATAATTTTAAAGATTGCTAACTGACGACGGGATTACGTGACAGCGCAGCTACAAATTGACACAGACAAGGCTGTTGACAGGAAGAAACATGCCGGCAAGCTCACGGGCGTATGCATGAGCACGGCCTTTTGGGTGACAGTTCTCTGGCTAATCACACCCTCTTCATTTTTTCTTTCGCCGAGACTCTCCTAAGCCAATGCTGCGTGCGAGCTCTGATCGCTTGGCTGAGTAGATTGCAGCTACCATCGGATAATTGTCAGGAAGCCCGTACCGCTGCCGATACTGGTCGGGGGTAAGGCCCCGCCCATTGAGGTGCCGCTTGAGCGATTTGTAACCCTTGCCGTCGATCAGACTGATGAGATGGTCAGGTGTAATTGACTTCTTGACCGGCACAGCAGGGGTGTAGGACGCTGGCTCGGGCGCCGCAGGCTTTCCGAGACCGGCAAGCGCTGCATGGACCAAGGTGATCAGTTCGGGAAGCTCGGACGGCCTCACGTTGTTCTGCCCGAGATAGGCTGTGACGATCGTGCCAGCCAGTTTGGTCAGGTCGTTTCGGTCTCGTCCATCGCTCATAGCTCTCCCCCTGCGTTGGATCAGCGCCGCTCCAAGCGAGCCTGAAGATTGTCTGCGTGTTTCATTTTGTCAATGGCCACCGAAGTTTCCGCATTTGTGGCCTTCCAAAATTCCCTAGGCGGACGGGTTCGGAAGCGTTCGGTGATCAGCCGGCGTGGTGATCGGAGTTTGCCTTTCCTGGCGGTCTGCCGCG